>Ga0206129_10000605_pt1 | contig 54439 bp, 49 predicted proteins | sample Helgoland_Spring_8_FD_148616 | JGI IMG/M metagenome (GOLD analysis project Ga0206129, IMG submission 148616) | Pelagic subsurface seawater microbial communities from Kabeltonne, Helgoland, North Sea - Helgoland_Spring_Bloom_20160502_2 | ecosystem: Environmental > Aquatic > Marine > Epipelagic ...
CCCCCGCCGCTGCGCCCGCCGCTGCGCCCGCCGCTGCTGGTACGCGTTTTGTCGACGCAGCCGATCGCCTCCCCGCCGCGCTGCTCAATCGCTTCTCGCCAGGCCGGGCGCGCTACTGCGCTAAACGCTATATTGCGAGATGTGGCGACTCGCCCGAGGACAAAACCCTCAAATGCGGCGGCGAGGACGCTATAGACACGGTCTCCCTCGAGCGCGTCTCTGACATAGACTTAGACCAATGCGTCGCGTACGAGAATCCTCACAATCCTGCCCAGCCTCGCCAATGCTACAACGTGGCGAACATTGCGGACGGGCTAGTCTCGGATAAGCAGGCGCTTTGGCAGCATAACACTAATCCGGCCGAACCCCCAGATTTCGTGGACGAGTGGCAGTTCAAGCATCCAATAAGAGGGAGCAATCCCTGGACAGACGTAGTCGCGACTCCACTTTGTACCACTTCGGAGACTTCTGCACTCCGAGACGGCGTCCTCTCCCGCACGCAGCAGGTCTTCCGACACTATCTCTCTACAACCCTTCGACGTTTCCAGGATTGGGCTGGTCTGGCGAGTCACTATCTCACCATCGGAGATGTCCCTACCGATGAGCAGCTTGAGAACTTGTACAACCGAGCCGCATTGTTCGCTCACGAAACAAGCTTATGGAAGGGGTACTACGACGGGCTACCACCTGATTCTAGACGCGATAATCACCTTCCGCCGACATGGGAAGACACCGCACCAGACTGGCGCACGATGCTTCGCCATTCTCCTATGTACGAGGGAGTGTCCGCCAAATGGTTTTTTCTAGAGACGGTGCTGAGCACGCAGAATATTCTTGCGCGCCCCTCGCCCGCTAACTTGCATCGAATGTGGAACGGCCAGGCTCCGCTCCCAGGCTGAAGCCGAAACGGAAAGGACTTCAAACAACGGGACGTTGTGGGATTGCTAATCTATGCAATACTGCCCGCCTAGAACATAGATACGCTTGCACCGCAAACCTCTTCTTCGACCGCGCGCGGTGTGCGTAATGCTTTGCGCCGACGCGGTGTGTCGAACCCATTTGCGTGAGTGACGAACTTCCGCCTGGAGCTCTGCGCGCATTGGAGCAGCGCGACGCTTCGGGGTGCCGCCCTCCCAAGGGCGCTGCGTCGACTGTGGACGACCCCCGACGCGAAAGTCACCGAACTGCTGCGGCGGAGCGCAGCTGTTCGCGCAGCGGCAAGTCCTCCTACAGTGGTTCTATAAATCGTTGTTTCGTAGCATGGTTACTGCGCTGACGGAAATAACGTTGGACATAAAACTAAAGCTGGCCCCGTCGTTCCCGGCAGCTCCGCCTCCAACATTAACAACTCGCAGCGGGCCTTGATAAACCACGCGCTGATATACGGCATTGGCCTCTGCCTCATGGTTCTGTATTTTGTGCTCATGGAAGTCAACACCAAAGATGTCAAGGGCGGGAAAGAGACTAAGTCCAATACGTTCCGAATGGTCAACAATGTCATTTTTCTGGTCAGCGGCGGTATGCTGGCGTTTGGCGGCTACAGGCTCTACAAACACGCAGACGGCGCCGCGGCTATGGAGGCGCCCATTGGCGATCCTGGTGCTGGGATGTGATTGCGACGCGCCTGTCATTGTCTGCTCACTAAAGCGGCTACGCCAAGCGGCCGCGCCAAGCGGCCGCGCCAAGCGGCCGCGCCAAGCGGCTACGCCCCGCAGAGCCAGAGAGGGCTCGCGCTCTGCTGGGGGCTCACAGGAGTGTTGGCCTCTCTCAAACGTCGTCGCTCGCGCCATATAGCGCACTGCCTCTGCAAACAGCGCTCGCTCCGCAGTCCGCGCGCGGCACACAAAACGAGGAGGACCGGCTTAGCGATGAGTTATTCGCCAAGGGCATCGGGATAAGCCATCCAACATTACGGCGTACCGTGCTCGCCGCGATTGACGAGAGCATCGACAAAGAAGAGGCGCCAGTCGAGAAGTGCTCACGCGAGACCGAGAAGTACCTTTGCACAATATGCATGACGAGCGACCGCAGAGTGGTCTTCATGCCTTGCTCTCATTTCGTGACGTGTAAGCTGTGTTCTGAGTCGTGCGATTCATGTCCTGTCTGTCGTACTGCGCTTATGGGCAAGCTGGAAGTTTTCCTTTAGGGAGAGATGCTAGACTGGACCGCGTGCTCGCTTCTGATATGAAAGGATGAGCTTCAATGCGTCGTACACGGGACGTGCATATTTGGAGAAACCGAAAGTTCAAAGAAGCGAGCACATAAAAGCTTGGGTGGGCAGGTTCATCCTCGGAGCTTCGCCTTCACGCACACAAACCTGGCATTTTGTATCTGTGTGTACCATTTTGTCTTTGCGTGCATACGTTTGCTCTTTCCCTCCGGGGATTTGATCTTTGTAGCGGTCTAATAGCTCAAGCCTAAAGTCGTTAGTGTCAGGATATGCTTGTACATCTCGATTAAATGAATTCAAACAAAGTGCGAATTCGGTTCCTTTCTGTGCACCCGCCATGTTAGCGTTTGTATGGCACAGTGTCGCATCGTACCATTATCGAACGCAAAATACACCTGGAATACACCGCACGCGTGTGGTCAAATTAGCAGTTGGTTTGTATTTCGCTCTTTTGTCCAACGAACACCCTTCTTCCCACGAACTTTCATGCATGTTTCACGCACCAGCATTAACAACAAGCCAAGCATGTTGTACATTCTTGCGTCGACACCTTTTTAAAATACGAATGGATGCCACGTAGCGTGCACTACCAGCGCAGAAGCGTCCACTACGGGGCTCGTTTTTGCTATCTCTCACGCAGTTGAACGTATAGAGACGATTAGCCTCACGCCGGAGGTCAGTGTGAGCACTGTACGCTTTCACCTAAGCTTCCATCAACTGCGAAGGACACAATCGTACTGATATGCGAGGAAACACAATCACATATACACACCGTTGCAATGCACCGCTTCTTAGAAACTGTCAGAGTTTAAATCTGAGAAATACTGAATAGAAGAAACCGAAAGTTCGAAACACAAGAATACATAGACTTTTAATAGGAGAAGTGACCAATGCAGTCTGGCTTGACGATGGGTGTAATTGCTGCAAGTTCTAGTAGCCTTCACAGAAACAAACCACACGCATTAAAGCCACGGATCTACTCTCTGTGTGCGACCTGCACAAGTTAAGAGAACATATACAACCCAGCATGAGCACAAACAATACTCAATACTTCGACATATCTATCGATGATAACATGGATGAAGACCAAGAGGGGAAGTTCACGTTTGTGTTTGCGGGTGGGAGATTTATGAAGATGGTGCAGTCGGCGCTTCCTTGTATAGGAAGATTAAGCGACACTTGTGGAAAAAGAAGCTGCTATATTTTTTGCGTAGACCGCACATAGGTGTTTCGTCTCCCTAAGCTATACGGCCGTAAACAGGCGACGCTACATGTTCTTGTTTCGGACGAACGAATTCTTTAGAGGTCGTCTGAAAATGTGTCTGAAAAGTCAAGAACGGTCTTGTAGTCGAAATGCAAATTCAGCTCAAGAATGAACTCATGCACGCAATATGTGCTTTCGAAGCTAAAGGGTCGAACTGGCCAAATCTAGGACGTAAGCGGAACTGACAACGGCAGAAATATTAGATCGCATCGTCTTTGTTTGCAGGACGGGGTGCCAATGGAGTCAACTCCCTGTTCTTTTTACTACGCCAGAAATTATTATGGTTCGTTTGGAAATTCTGTATAGGAGACAAGCTAAATGTAAATATACGTATTCATTTTGTTGGCGCTCTGCGTTATGTCATCTGTAGCGACCTGCCCACGCTAGCTACGCTAGCTACGCGCTCATGACCTATCAGACCTATTCTTCGGGAATGCATTCTTTGCACCAACGATTAATAGACGACCAAGAACATTTACTAATCCTTAAGAAAGATGCTAAAATCTTACTCCACCAACGTACTAGCGATCTCATGCGCGAGTTCCTAGTTCTGATGCGTGCTTCGGGAACCGAGCACGAAAGACCAGTATATCAAGGATTGCCCGATGCCCGCACGTTCGCATTGAGACTATTGCGACAGAGGCCGCTCACGTTTTGGAAATCTGAAGATGCATACAAACTAAAAACCGGAGAAACTGGCATGGGGGGGTTCGAGCAGATAGGTTCTGTCGATGAAGCTCCCCCGTTAATTATCCAGGATTTACTCACTTACAACGAAATGGCAATAGCAGCACTGCTTGGCGTGTCCACACGAACACCCTTTTATAATGTCGGACATAGAAGCAACGAAGGAGTTCGTGGGGTAGATGGCTCCTTTACATCAGAAGGCATCTACGCAGGCGTGGTAGGAGCGCGCTTTGAACGTGCGCTAGTGATGGAATATTCGCACATGATCGTGACACCGCAGCAAAACACAACAGCAAATGGCTATGGTAGCAAAGCTAGCAAAGGTCGCACGACTGATATACTGCGCTTGTGGGCTCGCTTCTACCAGCGCCCATTCCTTCCTGACTGGCCGGAAGCACAGAAAGAAATAGCCTCCTATATACAACTCCCAGGATGTCTTTTTGATGCGGATATATATAAGCAGCGTGTACGCATGTCCATTGAACCCTTCTTGCTAGATGCTAATGAAAGGGGTGCCCTTGCTCCTAGCGGCGCTTACATAGTTGCCGTTGGCATCGGTCTGGGGGTGTGGGCTATTCACTCGCTTATGCAAGCCAGCTTGATGCTTGAGGTTTACCAAGAATTGCTCCACGCCCACGAACTCGTAAATGTTGCTGTGCTTGACTTCTCTTGGTTTCCTGCGGAGGTGCAAGGTAACGTAACACATAATCGAATCGACATTTGTTTTTCTAGGCGAAATCCGGCCGATCGCATATGTGCTAATATGCTTCTTGTTGCCATGTATGCCTGGGATGGGAACGCCTACCCAGGCAACGAGTACTGGATCGGCGAACTGAGCAACAGCGGAGACCCTGCAGCAGCGTGTTGCTCTGCGATAGCTTTACTACAGAACCCAGATTGGAACGAGCGTCTTTGTTTCACTGATGCCGTGCATTTCTGGCCACCACTATCAGGGGGAGACTCTGTACCTCCTGCGCTCGTCACATCTGGTGCGAGCGGATGCACGAATACGGACGAGTGCGTGAGGCTCAAATTCAAAGAGCCAAGTCAAACACGCTATTTACATATTGACCGTCTTAATGTAGTGCATGTGTTTGTGCCAGTAGTTGGTGGTGACGAGGTGAGCACTGATAATACTTGCAAGTCGGCAATGGAAATGCAAAAGTTCTTTGGTGCTTCCTTCAACGTTACATGTACCAAGTCCTCAGCAGCTCATCTACTCCAGGCATATGCTGATATGCTCGGTTTTGACTTGTGGTTCGTGAAGGAGTGCAGAATAGGCAACATGAGTCCCGACGTCTCCAGGATGAAGAAGAGCCGCAGAGAACAGATCGCCGCTTACGTATCCATCCTTCACACTCTAAGCCGTCGCGAGACAGTACGGAGCCAACTGCAAGGAGCCTTCCCATCCTTCCCCTCTGCACTCGCGCAATCTATCCAAGATAGCGCAAACATCTTTACGATAGTTCTCAGCCCAAAGACTCCAGACAGCTATCTACGTTTCCCCGCACCAAGCTTTGAACTTCGTCGAAAGCCACAGTTGGGGGGCGTGTCATGTTCGTTTCGTTTGGCCCTCGCAGAGAAGCTCGAGGCACGGATACCAGCTTCGCGCCACAGAAGTCCATTGGCTGCTGCTGTTTTCTCAGGAGACACTCTTAGACAGGAATCCACAGTGAACTCTCAGTCTTATCTGCTGATGGTTGAACGGGTGGTTGACTTTTTTGCCGAGCGCGGAGAGCAACTGCCGTCTCTATCTTTCCAAACGCTCGATAGCTTGCAAAATATTATGGGCATAACGTTCGATACCATGGAGGAGACATTTGATACATTTGTAAGCGCTGAATCTATTGTAGAGCCCGAACGAAGCTTCTTCCATACTTCTACCAATCAAGAACATATCAACATTATGGTGCAAGCCTTCTTGGCCATTGCTAGCATTCATCTGAAAGCACACTGCGGTTACAATAGAAATTTTGGGCAAGTCTGCGACGACAATGCACTAAGCTGCGCCGAACGCATTCATACGTTGCTTTTTGAGTCAGACCCCGAGGACTGCCTTCTAAGTTGGCTCACACAGTTACTCGAAAGACCTCTTCCACCGACTGTCCAAAAAAAGGTGAAAGAGCGTTTCAATGCGTTTTGGCTTACCGTCAAAGACGCCCCGCATTATGATGAGTTTCTGCTGCTGCTACACGATATAGAAGGCACAGGGGTGTACTACCAGGGCTGCATAGGAATGCATATTGGAGACTGCTTGGCAGGCGTAGACGACCTCCCGAATACAGATAAGGAACTAGTTATTTCTGCAGCTTCTATGTTAGAACGTCCGAGCGAGAGGAGGGGAATTCTGCACAACAACAATCCCTTTGTAGAGGGCTCTACAATCAGCGTGAGAATTCAAGATTTGCATGAGATCATTGCAGATAGCGCTCGTTCGAGCTCTTGGCAGGTGGCTGAGTTACTCCTAATGAAACTTGACGAAAACAGAAACACCGTGGACGCATGTCTCTACGAGCTTTTAATTCGCGAGAGCAGCTTTTGGCTTGCTGGCAGGAGCGACTGGCACGATATCCAGACCCACATGCTGGCGCTCATGCCCGACCAAGATTCCTTAGACACCTTCGCGCAGCGTATGGGACACGTCAACGTATGGCTGAGGATTACCACCTTTGTCGCCCGTAGCTTGTACACTGAAGTTACTACTAGTGTACCTCAGGGCGCTGAGCAACTTAGCGGGCTCAGTAATTCAGTAACTCCCAGCAAGCTTAAAACTACACTGCTGCTCCTTGGCGTAGATGTACCGGAAGAGCAGATCTCTATGAGTAGCAGATACGATGGCTATACAGTCTCGCTCTCGCAAGCCAACCGCAAGATCATCATGGATATACACGAACGACGCCGCAGGAACTTTCATCTGAGTCAGGAAAGTGCACGGCTCCTGTACGAAGAGTGCAAACGGCGAATTGGAGCCAACTCACCCGAATACATAGACGCGATGAGATACGACAACCAAACGCTGTCGCAGGTCGCACACCCCGCAGACAGAAGCAGAACCTTGCGCGTGCCTCTGAAGATCTTCAAAACTTGTCTTCTGCTGGACATTGTAATTCCATATTGGGAATTCAATCGCTTCGATGGCTATCTTGTATCATCAGACACAGCAAGTGACATAGATTTTCTGGAGCAAACGGCCCTATGGAGTCGACAGCAACGTGAAATGACGAACGCTGAAGACAGAAGTTCTCTTGCCCAAGTATCTCACGTACGAACACGGAGATGAAGTTGAAAAGACGATCGCGGGCGATAGCGTGATGGCTATTGCCTGCGTTCGTCTTTATTTCCATTGTCCTCCTCTTACTCCTTAACTTAGTGATCGCATGTGCCGTTCTCTGCATACGGTGCAGATTTCTTGACACCATCTAAATGGTATGTCCTGCGTATGCTTCTCAGGTCTCGCTGGTCTCACTTACCAGCTCCTCGTTCGCGTCTGAAGAACTTTCGGATGGAGACAGTACTCGCAACAGTGTTGTCTCGAGTGCAGATCCACCACTTGCGCCATCTAAAGTTGAGCTTGGAACAAGAATCGCGATGCTGCTCCTCGAGTTGAAGAGTCAAATCAAAATTTTCCACTGGCAAACTGTAAAAATAGGACACCACTATGCGTTAGATAATTTGTTCAACGCATTGACTGCTAAAAATGATCAATGGGTTGAAACATTCCAGGGGAAATATGGGAGGATACAGCTACCTGCATCCATAGAGACTCTAACCATGCAAGATTCCACGACTCAAACTCCACGAGCGTACCTTACTGAGACCATTTCTCTTTTGCTGCAGCTTAGAGACAAACGATTCAGTACATCAACCGATTCTGACCTCAGTAATATCTTTGACGAGATTATTGGCATGTTGTGGAGAACGAACTATTTATTAACTCTAGAATGAACTTTACTTGGAAGAAAAGCGCGCTCAAAAGGGCGCTTCTATGCTCCGTTTCCCCGCCCGCAATGTCGCATTCCGACAAACTAAAGCAATACCAGCAGAGAGAGAAACGCAACGGACAAAGGATCGGTTGGACTATTTGCCGGTTCACGCGGTATTTTCTTTTCGTCGTGCTGCGCATAGTAGTGTTCGCGCATCCAAGCTTGCAATCCCTGATCCCAAGCTCTCAGTAACAGTGCGCCGCGTGGTCTTCTTGCGAGCTATCCAAGCCACACAACACGCTAGAAGGTGGGATTACCTTAATGACATTTTAGCGAGATACGCAGGAACTTATTCTCGATACGATTGAGAAAGACTGCTTTATAAATGCGTTCTATGGTAAGCGCCTGTTGCTTTTCCTTCCGATTTAACATACAGCCCACGGTAGGTTGCAGCGACCGTGCACCTCCGTGGCGCTTTCTTTCAAACACTCGGATACCGCTTCGACTGAATTGCCAGACCCGAGCAGCGAGTGGGCGTTCGCGTGACGGAGCGCATCAGGATGGAACTTGCGTCCCTCAAACCCACATATCTTCCACATCTGCTTGAAGCGGTTGCGAATACAATCAGTAGAGGCGTGGCTACTCTTTGCAACTCCAGGGATCAGGAAGGGTCCATCGTCGGCTGGACGATGGAACGTCAGCCAAATGTTCACCAGATGCTTTACGCGCGGGCAAAGGACAAAGACCGCAAATCTATCGCCTTTGTCCTGGGTCTTTCCGTGGTTTCGCACAACGTACTGACCATTATTCACATCGGCCACGCTTCGAATAAGGATCTTCGCGACGTCTCCGATGCGGAGCCCCGTGGTCAGCACAAGGAGGAATAGCATCTCGTTTAGGAGATGCTTCGACGCGTCCGCATAGAGTAACTCTAGATCCGAGGACGAAATACGGTGAGCGTCATGTCCATCACCATCGTCTCTCTGAACGGGACGCTTCCTTTTTGACTTTTCAACCACGACGTTGACTCCCAGAATATCCTTAAGGAAAATGCGGAGACGGGTTGTCTTCGCTGCCACATCGCCTAGTTGCCCAATTGCGCTTCGCAAAGCGTTTGGATCCGACGCCAGATGCACGTTCACATGCGCTGCAACGTCCGCCGGCCATTGGTCGAGATCAAGATTCAGGGCGGGGAGACAACTGTTGACATAGAAGCTTATGAGATTGCGTACACTCAATTCGGATTGGTTGCGCGTACTATTCCGTACAATCTCTGCCCAGCTCTCTAACCTCCTCCGTGTGGGGTGTTCAGCTGCAAGGGAACCGTACTTGCCGAATGTCTTGTTATGCTTCCTCTCTGCTGCTGGAAGCAAGCGCAAGGACGCCACAAACCCCACGGGGAAGTCAAGCATGAGCAATACACGTCGTAGCAGCGAAGCGTTCTTGCTCAACGTGGAGCGGGCGAGCGCCCCTTGCTTGGCGTAAGCTCCTGCAATTGCGACCGATATCTTTATATTCTCTTCAGCTCGACTGGCTTGCTGCACCATGGTCTTGATGCTGCCTTGATACTCGTAGCGTGTGATCTCAAATAGGAGAGCCAAGCAGCCCTCTACGCGCACCGCATCTCCCCGCCTCCACTCCGCCTTCGCCCTCGCACGAACTCCTCTCGCAAACTCCGTAAATTCTGCTGTGGGGATTGCATCTGCCCTGCTGGCAATGATCGCCATCGAAATGTACGGAGAACCCGTCAACGCGTGTGCCGCGCCGCGGTAACACGTCTGCTTTAACGTTAACGGTGAGCGGATTGTCCGTTAGCTGGACGCATGCGCGCTCGGCGGTTGCCCCCCTAAGAAACGTTGCTGCGCCAGGCTGACCTGCGACGCTCTAAATTGAACTTACGCTTTCCACGTCGAAACTCTTCTCTTCGAGTTCCAGCTTCTTATGCGCGATCTCCGAGTCCCGCAGCTGAGATGCGTTTGTAGTAGTCATAAACGTACTGTTGCAAAGCGAACTCTTCTTCGCAAAGCCGCAAGTTCAGGGGTCCGCATTGGGCGTCCGCCGAGCAGCAGCTGTTGGACTCGTCGTCGACGGTGTGCGAAGGCGCGTAGTGTTGTCAGCGTGCTGCGTCAGTGGCTTCGAGGATTTCTGTCATAATCGTCATTCTGTATTGCCGACAGGCGCAGGTCGCCGACCGGGCTCGTGGAATTGGAGTTTGCTATTTTTTGGAAACTGGGGGCACGTCTCTCGTACACTCTTGATCTGTTCACTCTTGATCTGTTCACTCCGTCTCCACTTACTGATTTTTGCCTTAACTTCTCGGGAGTGTTCGCTTATCTACTCCTGCTCTATCTAGAAGTATGCTTCCCCAACACCTATGGTGCTCTGCCCCGAGCACCAAAATATAAGTGTTTACTGGGAGTACACTTCCAGATAGCCAGCTGACCTGCGTCGCTCCAAATCGAACTTGCGCTTTTCCAGTTCGAATCTCTTCTCTTCAAATTCCAGCTCCTTATGCGCCATCTCCAAGTTGTAGTCGCGCTTTGTTTTCTGAAGCACCAAGTCCCGCAGCTGCGATGCATTGTGATAGTCATGAGCGCGCTGCTGCAAATCGAACTCTTCTTCGCAGAGCCGCAAATTTACACGTCTGCGTTTGGCATCGGCCAAGCAGCAGCTGTCGCCATCAGCGTCGTCGTCGACATCGTGAGAAAGCGCTCGGTGCTGGCGCCGAGCCGCGTCGGTAGCTTCGCAGATTTCTTTCGGATTCGTCATTCTGTATTCAGTGCCTTGGATACATAAGTCACTCGGGGGCATTTCTTGAAGATGCTTCCTGGCAAGGTGCTCCAAATGTCCCTCGTTCCACCAAATCGCCGACATAAATAGCTTCAAGCCGCCTTTGTGTTTTTTATCCTCGGACTCGAGACGCTCCCACGGGTTCTTGCCAGAACCCGTTTTGAAGAGTCGAGGGTGCGTTCGCGAGCCGAGAGCGTAAAGATGCGATCCTCCCTTTAGATGGGGCGACTGATTGTATGCGACCCACGGGGAAGGCACGCGGGACTCATCTTCGTTATCTTCTCCTTCAACGGCTTCGCCGAACACTCGCCGCGGATCCTCGGGTCGTTCACTCGCCAAGTGTTCTTGCGTCTCCCGGTTCTCCCAAATCTTGGCCGCAAGGCTTAAATCCCCGCCATAGACACGAACGAATAAACTCGCAGCTTCTCGGCGCACTAGACTCGCTCGCGTTCCAGGCAAAAGCATAATAAGCTCGACCACGACGTAAATGTCGCCCACAGGCGTCGAACGCTGACGTTCTCCCGGGAATTTGCAGTCCGTGATTTTTTCACGGACTGCTGTGAACTGTTCATTTATGATCCTAATCTGTTGGGAGGCGTAATCGGTGCTCCTTCCCGTCGCCAATGCGGCGACATCGATGAGGCTGAAGAGGTTGCCGCGCCGACGTAGTTTCAAAACGCTGCTCTTCTCGACGCCGAAGACTGTGGCTAGCTGTTCCAGCAGCTCCGGTGCCGCGATCTGCTCGGCGTTCTGCTCGGCGTTCTGCTCGGCGTTCTGCTCGGCGTTCTGCTCGGCGTTCTGCTCGGCGTTCTGCTCGGCGTTCTCTTCAGTGAGGGGCGACTCTGAAGCTTTCGATTGCAAACGATCGACAATTTTGTACTGCAAGACCTTGATAATCCACAATGCTGTTGGTGGGTCCACAACGTCTATGCTACTCTGGCCCCTGCCTGGAAATTGGAAATGCTTGCTTTGTGCAAACACTTCGGGGTAGTCGGCTTTGAGTCTGTTCAAACGCTGCGTGGCATTCGACTTGTTGGTGTTTGTGATGACCTTAATGATATCCAGTACGGCCAGATGAAGGCCTTCCGCGTGTGGGACTGTATGTGTTGTTCTCACCCCGGCGAAGTTCCCTTCGCCGGGGTTGCCAAGCATGCGCTCTACCACCTGCTTGGCAGACAGATAAGATCCCATTGCGTTCATCGCTCTGCATGTCTCTGCATGTAGAAATGCATAGGAATGATCGTTTCTATTTGTGGAGACCGCGGCGCGAGAACGATGAACGCGACCACGCGATCCGTAACACACGCACGCGTTCGTGCACATCGGCGCGCGTTCGTTCAAATGAACCGTACACAAGGACGAAAAAAATTGCAGCTTCCCGGTGCACGCAACCCGATTGCGCATTAGGAAGCCGCGTGACCTGGGCATCGGATATTAAGGATTCCATCCTTGAACTTCTGGGGAAGTGTTCACTTGTGGTCCTGAGCTCTCCGGAAACATACTTTTGTTCCGAGTGGGGGCACGATCGCGTGGACAACGACGTAAATGTCGCTACGCGCGTCGGGTGCTGACGGCGCCGACGGAATTTGAAGTTTAGAATTTTCTTCCGACCTTTTGGGAGGTGTTCACGAGTGTTCCCCTCGGAATCGGATATTAAGGATACACTATCCTTAACTTCTGGGAAGTGTTCACTGTTGCCCCCCTTGGAATTTCCAGTGGCCGATTTTTCGGCCACTGGATTGTGTTGTTCCCAGACTGGCAAATCATCCTTGGTCAGGCTGCCAATCACAAGCGCTCCAGCGTGTCTTCTGCGAGGAGAGCAGGCGCCATTGTGTTCATCGTCTTCCCGGGCAGGAACATATCTTGATGGATTATTGTTTCCACAGGTGGGATTACGACGCGAGAGAAACCAACACGAGCGGCGCTGTTCATAGAAGAGTAAGAATCCGTATGAATCCTGCGATGACGACATCAAGGTTCATCGCGCTGCAGATACCGATTTTCGCTTCTCGAATTCAAACTTCGGATCTTCGAATTCCAATTGCCTCTTCGAGCTCTCTAAGTCATAGTCGCGCTGTCTTTGTAAATAAACTCTCGAGTTCGTAGTCGCGCTGTTTTTGTGAACTGTACAGCGCTGCGATAAAGGCGCTCGCCATACTCGCCCGCATGTTTGTTGTGTCGTGCGCGAAGACGCCGAGCATCTCTGCCTGCAATGCCGCGGACTCCGCGTCCAGAGCTGCGCCGTCCAGAGCCTGTAAGAAGTCAGAGTAAACGTCCAGTGTCTCTTTCAATGTGTGCAATTTGTGGATCGCCATCTCACGCTGATGTCTGTCTTTTGCAAACGTAAAATCTACGCTCGAGAATGTATGCAACACTAAGGTTGCGTCGTCTTCCCTGTGGGTTTCGTATGCGTTGAGATGCATAACAGTGAACCGCATGAGCAATTGCGCTTCGAGTCGAGACAGACTGCATTGGTCACTTCTCCTCTTAAAAGTCTATGTATTCTGGTGTTTCAAACGTTCGGTTGCTTATATTCAGCATTTCTCAGAATTTAGCTCAGACAGTCTCTAAGACTCGAGAGTCTGCCGGGAAACCTCAAAGTGTAGCCAAATACTCAAGAGTCCGTCAGTCTTGTAAGAGTTCAAACTCTCAGCGCAGAACAGCGGGTGGATGCTGCACCTGGGTCGTGAAGTTGCGCCAGGGTCTGCTGCGGTTACGTCCAAGTGGCAATCGACAGCTCTTGCGCCAAAGACTTCTGCATGTCTGGAGGACATGGAAGCGGTGGCCTCCATCGGCCGGAGGCTTGTGCTCGAACTACACTGAAAGCAAAACTGCTAGGCGGAGTCTGTGAACGTGTGTGGTTAGCCTTCAAAATGCATAAGCTGAGAAAAGTGCAGGCATCGGTTTTGTGTTCGAAGACAAATAAAGCGCGTCAGAGTAGTAGCTCTGCATATCTCATCCTCATTAATAAATTACCTCAATGCCCGAGGCTTCAAATACACACATTCCGTCTCGTTTTGTGAAGATTGGACTTCTAGGTGAAGGAACATTCGGTACAGTTGATCGAGTATGGGATGCAAACTGTATGTGCTTGCGAGCTATAAAAAGTTTTAAACCCGAGGAGAACGGCGATATGTCAGAATGTGCACTACGAGAGATTGCCTTTATGACATTTCTTACCGACGCTAGAGCTCCTGGTATTATTCCTCTATTGGACGTCTTGTACGGGGCTGGACCTGAAATAGGAATCTTGATGCCTCTGATGCATAGGGACCTAGCAGACGACATCGAGGATAAAATGTTCAAAAGTTGGAGTAATATAGATCCCGTCCTTAATGATATCCTCACTGCGCTCTCATATTTACACTCCATGACCCCCCCTGTGATGCACAGGGACATCAAACCAGAAAACATTCTCAGAGATATTACCAACAAAACGTTTCTTACGGACTTGGGTTTCATGCGTTTCTGTAAAGATGGCCCACCTTATGCTTCGGGTGAGTACAGCCATGGCTCTAACCAAAGAGCTACAAAAACCTATGCTGCACCCGAAATGCTCCAACACGGCAGACCCCACGGACCCGCAGTGGATGTTTGGGCTACAGGAGTAGTAGCAGTAGAGCTAATGCGCAACGCGCGCTTAAGCGCATATACTGATAAAACTGCTAGGAAGCAGTTAAGGCAGATATGTGGAAACATGCAAGATCCGATGCTCAAAGCTCTGGCTGGAGGGATGCTATCAGAAGATCCCTCCAGTCGGTGGACTGCCGACCAGGTACTGGAATACGCATTCATAACTTGCAGCATACACCCCGCTACCCATTCTCAGCATATAATGAAGCTTGTAGTGACTGAACCTGTCTTCGAGACCATTCTCAAAAAGCACGTTGGTGACGCATTGAGGAGGCTAGATTACAACTGTCCACAGACATTTTATGCCTCTTGCGCTTTCGCCACAGAAGCCATGCGCTGGACTACCGAAACTTCTTCTTCTGTGTTCCTTAGTTGCGTTTATGCTTGCATAGCGGCTGGGAAATTGTATGAGCATGAATATTGGTCATTGGAAAACCTGCAGGGAAAGTTTGAAGACTTGACGTGTGAAGATATCGTGAGGTTCCAGAACCTCCTCATAAAACACATGCATGGACGCCTGCTGCACCCATTTCCATCGTGCATCACACAAGCAACACAGCATCAAAAGAAACACAAGAAACACACAAAACGCAGGACCAGGCGTGGCAAAACAGAAGATAAGTGCACACCGAACATGCAAGGGTGTGCAGTGAGCCTGAAACAAGATGGTTTGAAACAGAGCACCGAGAATACAAAAAGTAAGGCGATACCAAATGAAGAGAAACTGGATAAATCTGCTCAAGAAAGCCCGGAGGATGAAAGGAGAGAGATTACAGCAAGTGTTTCCTGTGCGGCTCCAGGGGATGATAATAGTTCAGAGCGGACCACGGCTAATGTTTCTGAACACTCCGATGCAGAAGCGTGGCACTCTGACAGCACAGCCGACACCGCTCAAGAAGCGGAAGAAACAGTCGTGGTGTGAGCTAGTTTGTCTAACAGGCAATCTGAAAAGGACAGCCCGCAACCGGGCCGTTACAGCCCCCCGATAACATGACAACAGCGCTGCCATGCCAGAGCCAGCTATTAAAAAAAGCCTACTCTCCGGTGTGGAAGTATCGAAACACAAGTTCCCTCCCATCAATCAGACAATGTGAAGCAAGTAGGTCGCAAACGCTCACTGGCTAAGTGCTGATAGATGACAACCACGTTTCGCGCCGCATTGATATCGCGATGCCAATGCAAAGGACGTCGAACTGCGCTATAACAATTCCGAGACACCATTACACCGTGTACCTTCATACAGCCAACATGCTTCCTTCCATCCTCAAAGGAGATCTGGAGCATACCTGAGACGTGTAGGCTTCGTGTACTAGTGTAACTCTTGCCTCATGCACGGTCGAAAGCAGCTGGCGTAGTCGAGCCTGAGGAGCTGGAGTAGCCAAACCCAGTTGAACAGCGGCTGCCGTCTCCAATCGCCACAACAACTTTTCCCTTAAATCCAGCGAACGTTCTCGCCTCATATAATTATCAAATCGCAGTCTGCGAATGCATGGTTTCCTCAAAGCGAGGCAACCGGCGTCCAGTAGTGGCAGCGCATGGGAGAGGTACCGCAAACATCGCAGATTATCCAGTTTTTCCTCGTAAGCGTACGCTCTGCTGGTCGAAGCGGGTTAGAAGTTGCATAGCCCGGGTAGCTGGCAGGAGCTACCCGAAGCGCTCGGCGATATTTTGAAGACACTCTGCGACCCGGAGTCGCAGGCGATGATCATGTCTTGGCGCCCTCGGTCTACGCCAATGAGCTTGTCCTCTGAGTCCAACTCCATAGGAGGATTTCTCGCGTCGAGATCCTGTCCTTCTTCTTTCAGAAGGGAGAACCCCTTGCTAGAACTGGAATTCTGCGAGTTGGGAGCGGTGAAACGAATCGAACAACTTACATCGTCTGCGAGACGGTATCGGCGAACGCATACCGCGACCTCTTGATACGGGAAGAGTCCGGAAACGCCCCCTCGAAGAGCTCTCGGTTGAAGCCTCGGTTGAAGCACTCCCTCGCGTTGAGTGCGTCGCCCAAGAGCTTACGTCGCTTTGGCTTTGACTGTTCGTCTTCCGCTATGCTCGGAATAGCTTGCGCTGCAGATGCGTGCGCAACTGTACCGCATACAGGCAATCCTCAGGGGTACAACTTTTAGCAATTTGCCTACAAGTGCTATCTAAGATTTGCTGGAAACAACAAAAGGTCTATGGCGAAGGTTAAATCCGGAACCAAGAGTGTCCGAAAAGAACATAAAGGCAGGAACTCAAATTCTAAAACCAACGAGAAAAAGCACAAGGTAGCCAAGAGTACTCGAAAAGAACATAAAGACAAACCTAAGAGTCCCAAGAAGATAGAGAAAGCACAGATTGCCGCGGCTGCGCGTCATAGTAGGAGCAAGACCAAGTGACAAACTTGCTCGTTGTGTGTGTGAGTTAAGCTTTCTTGTTTCTCGGTTTGGATGCTCTACAAGTACTGCAGTACGTAAGATCCATGTGTCTGTGTAATGGATGCCCTTCGCCCAAAAACGCAAAGCAGACGTTGCACTTCAAGTACGAAGAAGTGTAAACATACTCATCCACCGCAGGGTGTATTACTGGCGGTCTTTTGAGGTTTGTATATTTTGTGTGCTGCTTGTAAAGTCGCGCGAGCATCGTGTACATGTGAAACAATAGTGCAACAAGCGGATTTAGATATTTGCGCATTATATATATTTCATGATGCGATTTTCTCACGTATGCATCCAAATAGTTTAATTGTATAGAGAACCTAGAAAGAAGTTGCAGGGCGCACAAGCTAAGCATTACAATTTAACTAAGATATTTTGCGGGATCGAGTAGATCCAGCCATATTGCATTTCCTGTTCATGGAGTGAATTATAGGATCCGTATGCGTAGGGTGCCAGTCGCCCCACGAAAATTGCTGAATCAATACTTGTAGAGTGTGTAAGGTATCAGGACCACAAGCCGAAAGCCGAAGTGGCGCTCGTAGTTTCAAGTCATTAATAAAATACTGGCCATTTATCTTGCGTTGCTTATTTTCTACATCTACCCATCGTATCCATCGAACCGTCTTCTTTTCGAAGCATCCATCAATTGGTTGCTTTTTACGTTGTGTGCTCAAAAGCGTATTGAGTGCATCGCATATACCCCAGGGCACAAACATACCAAAAACTATTGCTTTGTTCATACGAATAAGAGGACGATTGTTAACGGCCTTTGTAATTGCTACGATAGACAAGATGCCATGACTTTCTTCCACTGCTTCCCTCAGTGCAGTCCTGCGGTGGTCCCCCTCGTCACATGCCTCTCCCCCCCCGCCCCAGCCCCCCAAAGGCCCCCCATCCATCCAACTCTTCACCTAAAAGAATCCACCACTGACCTCTATGATGACACAGTGGCAGCACTCCGCAAAAGCGGAGTGCCGAAGCTTTTGCGTGCGTATACTTGGGAATCGCTTTAGTCACACGCTCCATTTGTTTGGATTTAATATTTATAGGACGGCACTGAGTAAATTGGCCGCGAAGTTACTTCGCTCAGCATGTTCAACAAACTGTGCGTTTCTATGTTTTTAGACGCTACAACACAATAAACAGAAACGGACGAAACAATTGTCCGTGTAAACATAATGCATCGGCGAGCGGGCGAGGCTTCGCAAGATGTCCAGAGCTTCCTTGCCGTGCAAAGAGGTGTGCAAACAGCAAATGCTGTTGCGCAAAGAGAAAAGCACGCTCCGCGTGCAAAAAAGGTCGCAGAAAGCCTCTAGATAGGAAAGAGTTGAGATCTTTCATCTTCAACTAGAAGCATCGCGCTCTCCATCCGACCTTAAGGACCAAAAATATCAAAAGCAACAATCAAAAAATAGCTAAACAGCGAGCCAGGGGATGGGTTACGCTACTCTTTCAGCATAGGTAGAGTTTGAAAAGCTTTAGCTCTCCATCCGGCTTCGATCCGAGAGCGGAATGCTTTATAAAGGATCTCATAAAGCTAACCGGTGATCTGACGCAGTATCATAATTCATGCGAAGCAGGTCTGTACATGACACTAAGCCAAGCGATGCGATTTTGTAAGCGAGGCGTAGGCGCTATTCCTTGCAGTGACTCCAGTGAATGAGCGGCGAAAGGCCAAGGAAGAAGACATTATGACCACTCTTCTTACCTGCGTAAAACAAATGAGAGCTGCTGCGCTCCGGTCTCCGATGACATTTCATCCGCACGCTGTAAAAGTGTTTACATCAATTCACGAAGTGCAAAGAGGAACTACCTTTTATGCTGCATGCGAAAGTTTGGCCTTTGATATGATACGCGAGCGCATAGTCAAACGTATAAAAGCCAAGAAACTGGAATCTTCCATTACTCTTGAACAACATAGCAAGAAGAATACACAGAATTAATTGACATGGAGGATGCAGCCCTTGCACGCTGGCATTTAAGGCGTACCTTATGCGTATGGGCATTTTTGGGCGGTGTAGTCGCCTAGCACTACAAACAACTTGTAACCGGTTTGAGACATAAGGTGGAAGAAATAAGTGGTTGGTATCTGGAGTACCAGATGGTGCATAGCATTAAACAAGAGTATGCCGGACTGCCAACAGACCGATGGCGTAATGTTCTGTAGCGGAGATTGGGAGTGCGGGCCCGTAGGATCGGACTTCTGCCAATACCCCCACCCAGGTCCGATGGATTGCACCTCACGTTCCCTCACAAACAACATTTTATGTGAAGAGTTTTACAAACCAACTATAACGGCAACTGGCGAACAGAATCGTTGCAACCTGAAGTGCCAGTGGGTAGGGCCCAAAAAACGAAATATCTTGCGGAGCGCGCTGCTGTGGGGAGCAGGTATCGCAGGAATAGTTATTCTGGTCCTGCTTTTCACGCATCACAAATCGTCTACCAGAGGAGCAGCGCCTCTCGTTACGAATCGCCCATACTCGAGCAGGGTGGCCAACGGCGATTTGCCTCAAATGCCTCAAGTGGCTGGAGGTGGTGAAGACTATCAGTATGACGCGTCGACCAGTAGCCGCCAAGCGTAGGTAGATGCCCATGGGACAACTGGGCAGAAATGTCGAGTTAGAGGAGCTTCTCTCTATCGGAGTGTCCCCGCAGCAGTGTATTGCGCGGCTGAACTTTCAACGGTAAAAGCGTTCGGGGCTGGTGCCCTAAGCCAATATGTTATTTTGTTGACGTATCTTTGATAACTTCCCGTCTTCAGACAACAAAAAGAAGCAAAAAACACAGCAACGGACAGACATTGATTTATAATATCTGTATTTAAAACGATGAACGCAAAACGCGCTAAATTTTATCCATATACTAGTGCAATGAAATATGCAGCCCTGGCTAGCGTGGTGACTGCATCTCTAGCTACCGCTAATGCGGTCAATGCCAAGAGACACACAAATATTCCGAAAGACCCCGATGAGTCGGCTTTGTGTATTCGTCAACTACCGGCCTGTAATAGTCGCACTGTGCGTGCGTACCAATTTGACATAACTGAAAAAATAGATAGGCCAACGACTACTTGGAGGATATTGTCAATCTGCGGTGTTCATCCTGAAAAGCAAGACGCCGGATCTCGCCTTTCACTTGGACTCTTTTGGGCACAAATAATTTACATCGCTACATAGAGATCACGTTTGACGGCGAATATACAATCTCTATTGGGCTTGGTGCATCCACTGAGAATGATTTATTCTTGCAGATAGAGGACCCGATGGTCTCTCGCATTCTAAACGAGAATCTTGAAAACTATTTGTATCCTCATAATGACATCGCATCCTGTCAAGTAGAAGGCATTGCACTAACTCGAAGTCAAAAACTCAACAACGATCAGCGCCATACCTTGGAATTGATCATAAAACGTTCAAAATGTACCCCTGTAGACGGGGTTAGTACTCTTAAAGTCGAGATAGTTAAATCGCGTTTCAAATTGTTGGTAGCACAATTGTACTCAACAATAGATCAACAAATAACTGGACACAACACGGACAGCATTTATTTTATATAGCTGTTCAAAGATAACCCGCTGGGGCTTTTGAATGCAATCTCTTAGCAAAAAACACAAGCTCATCGAGACGTTGTCCTCACTAGACTTGCTCTAGCTTTTTACGCTTCATTCTCGTCGATGATTCGGAAAATCTCAGCCACTTTGGGCACATCCTCCTTTTTTTGTCAGGACGTTGTCGGCGCTACCGCCTGTCGTTCTCACAGCATCAAGAGCGTCCAGCGCCCCGCATATAACCTCCTTTGCCTTCACTTTTTTTGCACAAGACAGCGATTTTTGTGTCCTTGAGTTCGTCGTCCCTGATCTTCTTTTGGTAAGAGCCAGTCATAGGATTGTCCAGCGTCTCGTGGAGCTCCTGGACGTTGGCAACCCAATAATGTGTGCTGGTCGTGTCCAGCGATTTGTGCTCCATGTACTTAGACACCACCTCGAGTGAGGTGCCCGCATTCATAAGTCGGCCAACAATGGTGTGTCGAAACGCATGCGCATGCACCTTGACCTCGGTCACACCGACCGCTTGAGCAAGCTGCCGAAGTCAGCATGTAATCGTGGGCGGACTGACAGGCACCCTGGGGTCTCTACCTCGCTGAAGACGTAGAGCTTGCCGACAGTTTCCCGGCGTATGTTGGTAAACAAATTCGCTGAAACCGCGCGCTAAGTTAGCTGCACACATAATACGATGTATGGAAAATACATAATGGCTGAAAAAGCTTCCGTGCAACCGACATCTAACAAAGAAGTCAGCGACAATCCTCTGGACTATTTATCGATGATTATCTATGTGAAAGATGGCGTGCGTGCTTGCGAGCAGTTGAAAGCACTCGTATCAAATAATATGGATATACTTCTTCAAGATGTTGACAGTATACGAGAACAGAAACCGCCTTGGCTGACTGGCGTTCCTACCGTAGTTTTGCTGCCGTCGCGTCAGATTCTCACGGGCACCAAAGCAGTCAATGCAGTTACAGATTATTGCTTTTCATCCATGTCGGGAATTGATGGAGCAACAATTGTCCGCGGAGGGAATGGGCATGCCTCTTTGTCGTCTACCGACTATACTCCACAGCCTTCGTTTAATATGTTATTCTCATGCGAGAATGAGGACGAAGAACCGCGACCAATTACTGCGGGCGAAACCTCGCTACTCTCACCAGATGCACGGTATGAAGACAAGCCCAGAGAAAAACATAACGAAAGAAGCTTGGAAGAAGTCATGAGAATGCGGGGTGCCACGGCTTAATCTGGACTATCAAGTCCAATGTTTTCCCCGGCATGCTGCGATTCCTCAAGGAGAGAATGTTTCATCTCTCTTAGCACTCTCGAAGAAGGTAGAAGAGTAACGGTTGGTCCGTCTGTACCGAGAGGACTGCACATTTTGTACAGAGCCTTTTCGAGGTTGCGAATAGGCTTTGCAATCAACACGACTGTTTTAACAAAAGTTTGGAGATCCAGACGCGATACAATATACGTCCCCGTTTGCGTGTTTACTAGCACTGCCGAGAGTTTCTCGTCATCTAGCCACGCCGCTCTCTCGGTGTGGCACGCAGCTTGTAATTCAACTACAAGCAACTCATTCTCGTCGTCTACCAGTTCTTTGCAGTACAACTGGGGACTAAAGGGCACCACTGCCAATCTCTTATCTGGTAGGCGTAGCACCTGAATGTTGTCGGTTTCCCCAGCGGCTGCTTGTTGGTTCTTCGATGTTGCGTATTTTTGTTTGCGACAAACACGAATCCGTTTTGGCACTAGTGACATCCGACTAGGATCTTCTTGAACCTGCGCAGAGACGCGAGTGCGACACGCTGTCTTATAGCGTGTATATCTTCCTATAGAAGACAAATTCTGCAAGGGTTTCACTAAAGAATCCGGTGCATTGCGCAGTTCCGACGGCTGCTTCCAAATGCATTGTACACTGGGATCTGCCATTGTTGTGCAGGCTGATCTACGAGAAGCGAGGCAAAGCATCGGCAAAAGGTTTGTAGTGAGTGTCATGTTATGTGAAAACGACTGACCGAAAGCACACGCTCACTCTAGTGTTCGTTGCTTGATGCAGACTTCAACTCAGACTTCAACTCTCTTCTCTGAAGTCCGGGACTTAGTCATTTAACACATGCTGGGCTGTCGATACTTTGATTACTACAGCTGAACAATACTATCTCATACTTGTTTCGTCGTAGTGCGAGATTAATCTTGAAGGGATACTCAAAATCTATCTTTAAGAGGTCATCTATTGCGTGCATGAGTTCATTCTTGAGCTGAATTTGCATTTCGACTACAAGACCGTTCTTGACTTTTCAAACACATTTCCAGACGACCTCTAAAGTATTCCATTGAATGTACGGTGGGATCTATGCAAAACTCGCATACATGGACTGCACAATTGTAGAGCTGCATTTTCCGGTAGCAGTGTTCAGTGATGTGTCTTCACTTCCCGGATACCAATGCACCACATGTCAGTGACCTCTATGTGTATCTTGGGACAGATGCGACTTCCATGAATGGGGCCATCAACGCCAGCACTCTGGTATGCTTGTGCATACTTCTCGGCAGTGTAAGGCTCTGCATAAGAATTTCCCATTAACTCCCGCCATTTCAATCTGTACGCTTCCTCTATAACTGAAGAGGCTACAAAGAAGGATTCATACTCATCGTTCGGTTTAGACAGCTCACTCCAGAGTTCAAAACGTTTCTTGTCAAACACAGCAGCATAAACAGCATCGGTGTCCTTCTGAAACTGCAAACGCTCCTTCTTGAAGTAAGGAGGTAATACCTTCCATATGTCGTCTTGCCTGTGAGTGTCGCACATAATTCGATAAGCCTGATTACACTTGACAATAAGAGCAGGCAATTCGTTCTGGAGAATTCTTTTTAGTAGATCAGGCACTACATCTCTCTCTTGAAGACTGTAAGAGAATGTAATAATGGCCATGCGTCGTGCTATACTACCTTGTGCATCTACCCACGAGGGTGCTTCGTTGCCGCAAAGAATTCCTGGAGCATTCCATTCAATCTGCCTGGCGATTTGATTCTTTTGGGCGATCATCATATTCTCTCCGCTAACCATCGACTGGAATTCTGCTTGATCCAGGGCTATATTCTTCTTCAATTCCAGACACATCCATATAAACTTATCAAGTAACGCTTGCAACCCAAATTTTTTTTCGCTGTTATTCGAAAGGATTCCTACATCTGAAGCCTCGTAAAAGTTCTTGATAACTGTCGCCGCGGTGGATTTGCCGCTACCTCCGCGACCCTTGAGGAAAGGGATGATCTGCCAGTCTTCTTGGGTTTTCAGTGAGTGCAACATGCGTCCCATAAAAATATAAACCCATTTTTGCGCATCGAGAGGAAACGCCGATGCTCGGCCGTTGCTTCTATAAATGTCTTCCTGGATGTCGCTGGGGTCCATTTCAGGAGCGACTACACTCACATCTACTCTCATCTGACTGCGCGTAGCCATTCCCTGGCTATGCATCTGCTGGTGCAAGCCTTGCAACGCTCGCTCCTCGATGTTCCTGACTTTTGTACTCCAGAACGTCAAGACTTCTTCCAGATCTGCTTCTACGCTCTTATCTGGTGCACGTTCCAACTTATAAAGGAGACGAGACATCTCGCTATCTAGAGAATCTAATTCGCGTCGTATGATCGTAGACGCCCAATCACCCAGAGATGCCTTCGTGCCACCATCGACCACGACTCCCCTCGAAGTGCCTTTTCGTAGCGGCCTGCCCCACTCTTGATAGTCAAGAATAGACCTAACAGGATACTTATATAGTGCTACTATTAACCAACGCTATTAATGTTAAAAAGAGTTAGATGGGTACTGAAAAAGAGGCGTCTCGATATCCCACCATGTAGAAGCTCTACAAGACATATCTTCGAAAATTTCTTCTGGCATGGGCGCGTCAAAGAATTTGGCAGCAGCCAGATGGGATATGCGAGAAGTAGATACTGATCCGTAGGGGTGAAATTCTCCAAGCCCCGCGCCTTCAGTGTCATAAATGCCATTCTTAAAGGACAAGAGATTGCGAACGGGTTTCACGAAAGGAAAATCTGACTCGTCGCATAATTCCAAGAATTCAGCAAGCTTTCGTGGCGGGAGACATCTGACCAGGGCACTGTGCATATCGGGGTACAGGTCTTTGCGGCAGAAATACAATACAAAACTCTCTAGCGAGTGTTGGTCTTCCGAACGATTACTTCCAAAATGGGCGGGAACCCAAGCACAGGTTGCGTATCGCGCGCCTTGCCAACATACGTGCTTTTGCTCATACACTACGTTGGCTCTTTTGCGGAACTTGTTCGTTCTGGCCTGTTCTAGAAGGTGCGCCACTAGCACCTCCATATCTCGCTTTTTCTTGTCCGCGTCAGCAGAAGACAGTGGAGGAGGGTGCGATAGCATAGCTCGCATTTCGAATGCTCTTTCGTAGGAAAGAGACATTTCGGCTGGAACTGATGCGTCATACCAGTTACCTTGCGGCGATGCGTGCAAATATAGCACGTCTTGAAGTCGCTCCCACAGCAGATATGATTTGTATATTACTTCGTGGGAGTAGGCAACTTGCCGCCTGGCCGTTGTAGAGCAGGCATCTGCAGAGGTCGACATGGATGTCGACTCGATCTCATTCCACAAGATGAAATGATTTTCTACTAAGTCTGAGAATTCACTCGATATCCTTTTTTCAATGATACGGTGGGCGTTCGCAGGCACATTGAAAAGACAGAAGATCCAACGAATTGTTTGGATCGCTCGTTCTTCCAGGCTACATTCCGCATGTCTCTGGACTGGTATTAATGAACGACGGTCACTATCACTGGACACATACCAAAGCTCTGAGATGCCTCCACCCAGGGTAGTGGCCATTGCGGCGATGCGACTACATATAGCTTCATCTTGTGGTGTTCTGGAGGTTCCAGGAGCTTCTTCCATCTCAGAGCACGTGGTAGATGGTCACAAAAACGCGAGCCCGCCCCCCCTCTATGAGAGTCCGAAAATACGCAGGAAGTGTTTGCATGCATGATTAATAAGGAGTACGACACTCGCTATCTATAACTCTGATGTTATCACATAGGGGTAGTAACAATATCGGGGTTATGCATGGTGAGCTTTGTAGCTATGCACTTCTCCTAACCTGTATGCGTTCATACCTACTTGAAGATACTGGAGACCGAACGGACGCACTGTCTCCAGTATCTTCAAGTAGGTAGATACATTTATCATTGGGGATGATGACTCGAGGGGCACATGGTGGACATCAGTAAGTGATCGCCGAGCAAGGGTTATAGTGCCATTAACACTACTGTACGACGATAATCTCTGTATTTAACTCATTTCTATGTGTGTAATTATTGGTGATACAATTAATGAGGCAGATTGCCAACCATAAAAAAACTTATGTCAGAAGCTAGCCGTCGAGCATTTGTCGCGCTCTCTCCTTTATCATCCCATCCCATGCATCGGGACGTCCTATCTGAGTTTACGCACTTGCGTGATGTGGCAATGCAAGTCGCCGAGTTAATCGCAGACGTAAGAGTGCATATGGACACTCCAAAAAGTGCAGACGCAACCTTGGAGCTAGAAGCTCGTTTCGGGAACATAACGGATACGCAGTTTCATCCCAATGTAGGTAAAGAGACGTTCTGCGGCATCTTGCAACTTCTCGAGAGTTTTCCGCGGTGGTCTCGAGTTACTCCATGGCAGGAGACCCAAGATGTGTTTTATACGGCAGAACTCCCCAATGAGTATGGAGGAGAACCCGGAAAGACATACCTCATTCGCACATCTGTTGGGGTTGATGCGAGCAATCAAGACATTCAGATTGTACACAATTACAAACAACGCCTACGCAATGTCGACATGGAACTGTGCCACATGGATGGAGAAAGCTGCTGTATGAATGTAACCAGGGACAGAGTATCCGATGGCTTCGACGTAAGAGTCTCTGCTAGTTTAGAACAAAAACTCCCTCATCATATACTTCCAATTGCAGTATCGCCGGAGATGGTACGCATCAAACAAAGAAAGCGGTTTTTCCTCCATTCGTTAGGGGTGGAAGGAGATACATTCAGCTTCGACGTGTCTCTGGTTTATACAGGCAAAACCAAGAGCGAGGCTGAACAAAAACAGAGCCAACAAGTTGCTCCTTCCTTTGAAATAGAAGTGGAATGCTTGAAACCCAATGAGTATTTGAGGACGACCGGCGGAGAGGACATCATGTTGGCTTTGAGTTTGATACTGAAGTGTTACGATTTTTCGGCCGCCATGCATACCTCCACGAATGTAACGTATAAGCCCACATTTCGCAGGCAAGCTGGGCGCGATAGTAAACACAAATTTCCAATACTAAAATGAAAAAAATGCTCTCTATGAGACACTTTCACATTTTCTCTCCATTTTAGAGATCGATGACAATGTTGATAAGGTGTGCGCATATGTTAGATCATGACATGTAGTCGTGTGATTCCTGCAATTTACCAATTCTACGCGAGCGCCCCCCATACCGCCCAGACATCAATGGCGGAGCTCCAGAACTTGAGTCTGCTGGAGGACTGGTCGCTATCCGCAGTCGCGAACGACTGCGACGTTCGTTTGGGTTTGGTGTCTGTACTCTGTATAAGCGGAGATCTCATTTACATTTACGGCAACCATCCCATGTCCCCAGGTGCTACAGCGGCGCAGCTTCTCCCCCAGCCACTTGCTGAGTTGCTCATATTTGAGCCAGTAGTGCCTCTTAGGTATACACCGCATGGATTTCAAACGTTGCTGCCATCGGAATGGGATGCTATGTCAGCACAGAATGACTCATATGTGGGGCTGAGCACTTGGTCCAGCGCTCATGAATCTGTGGCATCAGACAACAGCATACTCAATGACGATGAGCCGGATGAGTCCTCGTCCTCCACCGAGGATGCAATACACGAGATGGGCATGAGTTCCAACGACGAAGACGGAGCAAATGACGGGAGTTTGTCTGAGGGGAGTCGGAAAACTGGCAAAGGCGACTAGCAGTCTTCCTTCAATTGAGCTGATGTACACATGCCGCTAGCATCTTCCGTCCTCGCAGGAGACCCACTCTTGCGACACATTACTACTCTGAAGAGACCAAGAGTCAGCCAGTCCGTATGGCTGACGTTGACCCCCTGCAGGATTCCCTCTATCACGCCCAACTCTTCCTTGTAATTTAAGAAATAATCTTGAGCAGGTAGAGAGAATGCGTCGTGCATAAGTGCACCAGTGAAGCCAATGTTAAGCAAGTAGTCCTGTAATAAAGAAGGAAACAAGACATATTCAGAGCAGTCTTCACCACCAAGCGAAAAGCGGTATGCCATTCCTAGCGCAGATGCCGCAGGCTCGTATGACACGCCTCCACATTTTATCAAGTTAAAATGTCCAAACTTATTACTGTCGCCAGCACCTTGCAATAACGACCAAATACGATCGCCATCAGGTATCAAGCAGACAAAAATGCCCCCTGGAGGCAAGACGCGATGGCATTCTTGCAGCACATGCAAGAGAACGGCGGAACGTATTGCTGCAAACTGCAGGAAAAAATTCGAGCAAACAACGTCAACTCCTTCGTCTTGGCTGGGTATCACGAAGTCGGTGTTGCAGATGTCCGACACATAGAAGAACGCTTCCATTATTCCTCGGCCATTTGCCACTAGATTTTTGTATCTAGCACGAGCTTCAGTTATGCATTGTTCACTCCCGTCGACTCCTATGAACTGCTTGGGACGGTGAGGCATCCATTTCCCTAAGTCGCCCCCCTTGCCGCACCCCACGTCACAAATACACATGCGACCCTTCCTGTGTTCCCGTAATGCTTTGACCGCGCCCGCGATAGACAGTGCCTTCAGTCCATTACACAGAGCTCGGAAAGATGTTACCTTGTCGATGCGAGAGTTTGAGAAGAAATGCAGGACTTCTGCAGTAGACATTACCGTGGGCGGTACTTCTGTCGATGCCCGCTCATCCATCGCAGCGAGTGCAAGAAAAGGGTCAAGTTTTTCAGAAACCGAGCTAAACTCTACCCAGCGCTTTCAGTCCGACAACAAAATTATGCTCATTTCTTAAACACACATCTCTGAGAGATGAAGAGTACAGCCGTAAACTACCAGTATTCAGTCTCTCTGTTCACGACTAACAGGCTGCCCGAAAAGGGACAAGCCACAATAGGGCCGTTACAGCCCCCGAGAACATGACAACAGCGCTGCCTCCACGCGAGATCCAGCTAAAAAGCCTACCCTCAGGTGTGCAAGTGTCGAAACATAAGTCCCCCCCGTCAATGAAATAATGAGAAACAAGTAGGTCGCAAACGCTCACTGGGTAAGTGCTGGTAGATGGCAATCATGTTTCGTGCCGCATTGATATCGCGTTGCCATTGCGGAGGATGTCGATCTGCGCTGTAACAATTCCGACACACCATTACACCACGTACCTTCTTACCGTCAATCTGCTTCCCTTCCATCCTCAAAAAGCATCTGGAGCATACGTGAGAGGTGAAGGCTTCGTGTACCAGTGTAACTCTTGCCCCATGCACGGTTGAAAGCCGCTGGCGTAGTCGAGCCTGAAGAGCTAGAGAGTGGCCAAGCCCTGTTGAACAGCGGCTGCCGTCTCCAAACGCTACAAAAACTCTTCCCTAACAACCAGCTAAGGAAGATGCAGGGCTATCCAAACTAATCTCAAGCGCGCCACCTGAATCTTCATTGTTAGATCAAATGAAGATTCAGGCGGCGACTAAACTTCAGTTCTTCAGGGACTTCACAAACGCGGATTTTGAAAAGGATCTACAATCAACAAAGACCATACTAGCAGACCTTAAAGCTCAATCAGAGAAAAGCGCAGAGGACTATGAAGGAATGAAAGTATTACAGAGACTCATTGCATTTGCTATGATAACGCCAACAATACATAAGATTGAGGTGACGATTGCGGCTGTGGTAGGGGCGAAGACAGTCGTGGATGGAGTCCAGGCAGTGCTAAGCAGAATAGAAAAAGAGACCAACAAAAAAACTAACATAGTACAGATCGCGAATGAGTATACCAAACTTGTAGCGTCGAGCCTTTTAGCATTCCCCCTACCCCTATATCTGGTACATCGAAGTGGAAGAGCAGTAGCGAAAAGAGTCCTTCAAAACACGGTATTTATTGGATTGCCTTCTCTAATAGTGCATATTGTTTTAGGCAGTAAATCGTTGATTTGGTTACTGCGAAAGTTACAGAAGGAAGTGTTTAGTGCTGACAAGTTTTTACATGCAAAGAGGCTATTCCAGAAAAGCGTTTCGTATGTTCCAGAACTTGAACTAGCTGCCGGGAGAAACATATTGAATTTACAGGCGGAGATAGATGATCTAACGCCGAATGAGCATTGGAGGAATCGCCTTCTCCATCAGCATAAAGTGTTCGCGCAAGGTAAAGCGCCGCAACATGCAGCAGAGTCACATTGGGGCCGCGCTTGAGATGCTGCGACACTCAATGCAGTATTCTCAGCTGCTCCCTTGTCATAAATACACACTGCTGCCAAACAGTTTCCTTTCGTTTGCAGGGCGCACCCTACTTCCCCAGCCTGCGGATTTAAGAGTGTAACACGATGAGCTACTTGACAAGCTGTGTGTCCCTGCTCCGCGGACCAGCTGTTGATTATGTCAGGCCATGTGCAAGTTTGAGAGCAGTTTTTTAGAGCAAAGGTGTTAACTCCTGGGTTTTCAGCTGTAGGCACTACACAGCCATTATGAAATATGTCATTCACCTTAGACTTCGCCAGTAATTCCTGATTTTTGCTCCAGCTTAACGCCCTAAAGCTCCCACGGGCTTAGTTAGTCACTGGACTCTTGCCGCATACACGGTTGAAAGTCGCTGGCGTAGTCGAGCCTGAGGAGGTGGAGAGTGGTCAAAGCCTCCTGCAAACGCTACAAAAACTGTCCCCTGGTCAACCGGCGCTCCACCCAATTTCATCGAGCGTTGACACAATAAGTCCAGCGAACGTTCTCGCCTCATGTAATTCCCAAAACGCAGTCTGCCGATGCATGGTTTCCTCAGAGCGCTGCGCCTGGCGTCCATGAGTGGCAGCGCATGTGTCGCAGCCATCCAATTCGTTCCTCGTAGGCGTACGCTCAGCCTGTCGGAGCAGATTAGACCATTGGCAACCAGTTCCGCAAACGTAAAATATACGATCGAGAATGTATGCAACAATAAGTTTGCGTCGTCTCCCATGTGTGTTTTGTACTTTCGATTTCTTCTATTCTGCATTTCTCAGATTTAAACTCGGACAGTCTCTAAGAGCTCATCCCAAAATAATTTGGACTTTGCATTCCATATGTACCTGAACTTGGCCATTGCTTAGGACCAGTTGCAAGAGACATAGGACTGGAGGGCTCGGATGGCCAAGGAGAAGAAGCAGATGAGACAGGAGACATAGATCCAGGGGATATGTCCCCCGCGCCTATGCCGGGCCCCCGCACCTGCATACCTGACATTGGGCCTGGAGACATTGCGCCGGCACCCATGCCTGGTCCCGGCATACCTGACATTGGGCCTGGAGACATTGCACCGGCACCCATATCTGGTCCCGGCATACCTGACATTGGGCCTGGAGACATTGCACCGGCACCCATGTCTGGACCCGGCATACCTGACATTGGGCCTGGAGACATTGCACCGGCACCCATGTCTGGACCCGGCATACCTGACATTGGGCCTGGAGACATTGCACCGGCACCCATGTCTAGTCCTGGTCCTACTGTCTCAGTGGTCGCTGTCATGGACCGAGGATCCTCATTTGGGAGGCTTTGGTAGCCCTCTGCCCCATTGGACAGACTATAACCTGGAACCGAAGTCGCCAATGTGCCGGGGGGCGTGGAGTATTGGCTGGGCGTCAAGTTTGTTCTGGTAGGGCCCAAAACACTAGGGGAGCCTACGGGAGAGGAACTCGTAGCGTATATGTTTTGTGTAGAGCCTGACAAATACGGATCTGCAGATGCGGGCATAGAAGATATACCTTCCACCGGCCAATTTGACGGTGTACCGCCTGTGAATGCTGCACGAGCCCACTCATTGGGGATAGATGTCGGCGGGGCTTGTTCGTATGGCGAGGAGAGAATACCGCTCATTGATTTATTGTAATAAGTAAAAACTCTGCTGGGGCATCGTTTCAAACCCAGCGTTTTGTTGCCCATATCGCACAATACACAATACAATCAATCCAGCATGACAAAACATCGCCGACGTTGGTCTTATGCGAATGCAACCCAGCAGACAAATTCTTCATGCTTGCCCCGCACCCACAGGATATTGTTAAGCGGCGCAGATTCGTATCTGGCTCCTTTTCTCCCCTCTCGTATTCCTATGCGCATCGTTTGCTTGATCGAAACCTTTTGTGATTCTGAGTGGCCTTCTGAAATACCCAATCTACAGCCATTCGTTCCAGTGGAGGAGGTGTGCATGCGAGCAAGCAAAGGCAAATGGAGGCGCCTTTACAGCATAGACGAAGACTGGGAACTACCATCTGGAGATACACACGTGCACATTCAAATGCGTCGACGCGGAGAGGGGCGCTTAGACCCAGGATACAAAACTTTAGAGTCTACTGAGATGCTAGATGCTTTTCAGCAAATAACTGCGCATGAGGATATGCACAAATAATTTGGTCCTGGAGGTAGGGTGGTAACGTTTTCACAACAGCCAGGAAAGCGCACGTATCGCGACCATCCAGTAAAAACCTACCGTATCGAGTTGTTATCATATCCATTGCGTCCAACGGAGCTTCGGTAAGAAAGGAGGCAATACATTGTTGTATGTCATCTGGTGGGATGCTCCCGAGGACATCTGCATATATAGATGGATGCAGGTAAGCAGGTCGATTTTGGACCCAACGCATCAACAAAGGCTCTGCTGCTACACTCGTTGTCATTATGCAAGCGATCTTGCATAGTCTTCGCTCATACAGCAACGAAGAGTGCGTAAAACGCTGTAGCACATCCAGCTGATAAAATAAAGAATGGAAAGCTGGAGGGCTGCGGCAAGCTGCATGAGCTAAATCTCTATGTTTGACAAATAGGCACCTCAAAAGGATGAAAAATCTGATGGCTTGTACAACTTCTGGTTTGAATACGACGGGCATACGCAATTGTCGTCGCAGCACTCTGTGACGCACTTGAGTGCTAGACACGCCCTGCCAGAATCTCATTTTTTTCGCTAATTGTCTGTTGATTCTCTGCATTGTATATTGTTCCGTCAGAGTATTGTTCATAACTACTTTCAATGCACATCCCGCAGCGCTAGAACCAAAATTCAAGTGAATCCAAGTTTTTGTATTAATGGGCACATCCAGCAGTACGCATTCATAGCCTAGCGCTTCTATGTCCTTCAATCTTCGAAGAGTCTGACTGAATGTGAGCAATATAAGACTGCCTCGTGATGCAGCACGAGCTGATTTGACCATCATGACTTGCTTCATATCGCACATCACTTCATTGTAGTCATATTTCAACCGCACCTCAGTAGCCAGGAAAGGCAAAAAAGCGGCCGGAACTCCGCTCACCAAAGCGAGCTTTTTGCCCTCTTTGACCTCTGTGATGATAGTTGGGAGTACGGAATATAGTCTGTCCACCGAATCCGAGTATTTGTGAAACGTCGGCACAACCTGTTCAGCCGTTTTTGTAGAGGGATTTTTTTGATGGAGACGGGACTGAGGCGGTACGCTTACAAAAGTTGCGGGCATACGAATGAATCCGGTATAATGGAAAAGTGAGACTTCGGAGCACAAAGTTGCCATCATTTCCTCACAACTCTTTGCGCCGCTAAGATGAAACTTGGGGCATGCTGTTATTAATTTGAACAAAGCGGGCTCCGGCTGCAGGCAACATGAGACTACAGTAGATCTTGTGGAGCGCATCAACTTGGACAATAGTTCGCAGTGACGACGTGCGGGGGTACGACTGTAAGCATCTAGAATGAGTACGTGAGACAAATGCGATGCGGAGGTGACACATGTACTGGATAATTTGGAAACGGTTATGACTTGCGTGCGACTGTCTGTAAGCAACTTGCGAAGAATGCCTTCGCGGTAGCGAGACGATGTAACAAACACAACTGGAATGTTTATCTCCTTGATGGCCAGTGCTAGGGAAGACAAGTGTGCGAGAGTCTCTAAGTGAGGATCACTGCTGAGCACGTACAGGGGTTTGCGTAAGACAAATAAACATTCCATTGCCTGCTGCAGCATTGCTTTAGCAGGAGCACGATACACAAAAAGACCGCAAAATGCCGCATGCCCCGCCAGATACGCGACTAAGACTACCCCCGAAAGCTTCAATCTGAAACAAGCCCATGCATCCCGCCACGCCGAAGCTCATGAACTCCCTTGTGCGTACAGTTCTTTAACAGGCTGTCTGAAAAGGGACAACCCGCAACAGGGCCGCTACAGCCCCGAGCGCATGAAAACAGCGCTGCCATGCGAGAGCCAGCTATTAAAAAAAGTAGCCGGAAAATAGCCAAATCCTGTTGAACAGCGGGTGTCGTCTCCAAACTCTACAAAAACTCTTCCCTGGCCAAGGGGCTCTCCACCCAATTTCATCAAGCGTTGACACAATAAGTCCAGCGATCGTTCTCGCCTCATGTAATTACCAAATCGCAGTCCGCGGATGCATGGTTTCCTCAAAGCGAGGCATCTGGCGTCCAGTAGTGGCAGCGCATGGGATAGGTACCGCAACCATCGCAGATTATCCAGTTCTTTCCTCGTAGGCGTAGGCTCTGCTAGTCGAAGCAGGTTAGAAGTTGCATAGCCCGGTAGCTGGCAGGAGCTTTCCCGAAGCGCTCGGCGCGTGCACTGAGCTTTCCGGGCACGCTGACTTTCATGCGCATGCTGTTTCGTGGACATTCTGCGGACGCTCTCCGACCCGGAGTCGTAGGCGACGATCATGTCTCGGCGCCCTGTGTCTATGCCAATGAGCTTGTCCACTGAGTCCAACTCTATAGAAGGATTTCTTGCATCGAGATCCCGTCCTTCTTCTTTCAGAATGGAGGAGCCTTTGCAAGAACTGGAATTCTGCGAGTTGGGAGCAGTGAAAGGAATCGAACAACTTACGCCGTCTGTGGAGACGTAATTGGCGAACGCATACCGCGACCTCTTGGTACGGGAAAGGCCCGGAAACGCCCACTCGAATCCCGCTTTACCACCTCTCCGACACGCTATGAAACGCGTCAACACATGATGCCACCATTTCTGCTCAAAGATAACGCTCACGTCGAGATTTCTACGTAGTAAATCCAGAGCGCAGTGGTTCCCAAAATGGGGAGCCCTGACAACTATGGTCTGCAGCTCAAGCGGTAAAAGCTGCAGTCCGTTCCGAGGAGCACCCCGCGGCAGTAGCTTTCCCAGGCAACGTTTCACAGTAGAATGTTCCGGCGCCTGCTTCGCCATCCGATGGAGCGAAACACGGGGCCATCGCAATGTGAGCGATCGCGATACTAGACAAGGGAGACAGCAATTTCTTGTCTGAAATATTTTTGGTATATCTATCTGTCGCGCAAGATGACCAGCATAGCCATGAAATGAAACGATTTGAAATTCCTAATCGACATTTCATACCTTACGCGGATTCTCAGAAATTGATCTAAAATACCAAACGTTTGTTCGATCACGCAACGGCCCTTGTATGTATCTTTCGTACCCCTCTTGGATATACGTGGAAGGAGGTTTCGTACTTCGCATGTAGTTCTGCAAGTTGCTGAATCATACCCCTTGTCTGCTAGTAGTGTATCATACGCTTGTAGTTGGTCGGTCTTTCCAGTGTGTGTATCTAGAAGGTGTTTCGAGGTGAGAGCATCGCTTTTATTTGCTTTGTGGAAAACTGAACATAAAGGAGTTCCACGTCGATCTGTCAAGAGGGATAATTTGGTGGCTTGTTGTCCTCCATCTGTAGGGTTGCGACCCGTTACATCTCTGCCAAAGACATTCTTGACAAAGCTCGTGTATACGACAACAAAGCCCCCGACGGGTTGTCTCGCTGTCAACCCTGCGTACAAAACATTTTCAAATGGACGCGATAGTTCAGCTCACTCCGGATGAGCCGTTCCCCTTCTCTCTATCAGCATAAAGTGTTCGCGCAAGGTAAAGCGCCGCAACATGCAGCATGGTCACATTGGGGCCGCGCTTGAGATGCTGCGACACTCAATGCGGTATTCTCAGCCGCTCCCTTGTCATAAATACACACTGCTGCCAAACAGTTTCCTTTCGTTTGCAGGGCGCACCCTACTTCCCCAGCCTGCGGATTTAAGAGTGTAACACGATGAGCTACTTGACAAGCTGCGTGTCCCTGCTCCGCGGACCAGCTGTTGATTATGTCAGGCCATGTGCAAGTTTGAGAGCAGTTTTTTAGAGCAAAGGTGTTAACTCCTGGGTTTTCAGCTGTAGGCACTACACAGCCATTATGAAATATGTCATTCACCTTAGACTTCGCCAGTAATTCCTGAGTTTTGCTCCAGCTTAACGCCCTAAAGCTCCCACGGGCTTGGTTAGTCATTTGCACATATGCGGGTGTATCTGTTTGGTGTGGAGTAGGAGCACTCTGCGTGGCCTTGTCTTTCATAGGTCTTTGAGGGTCATCGGACGGAAAGATGGGAACGTTCACGCCAGAGTCGTCGCTACTGGCGCTAACCGATGGCACTGGCACTGGCACTGGGAGTCTGCGCGGAAAAGCGTCAGTATCATCAATACCCTCAACAGCACCGCCTCCGTAGTCCGGCTTATAATTTGAATCGCAACATGTCGACGTATCTTTGGGAAGCATCTCGCAACATTTTAGGCGGTCCGTAGCAGCGATACCGCTACTTTCTGGAATGAAAATATCAGCTGCGCGTCTCGGGGCTCCGCGACTCCATTCACAGCAATCAGAACTCAGAGTAGCGCCTAAAATATCGCCAAGGGTGGCCATGAAACTTTTACATATTGGCGTTAGCAAATAGATCGCGGAAAGTCAACGCTGTTTTGTCTCGGCGGAATAGCTCAAGAAATCATATATATATATATCCTCGTCAATTTCCGTCCGAAGGGCTATGACTACACACGAGCTGCTATTGCGGTGTTGCGTGGCATTTGGCCGTAGCAGCTTCCGCATTGTAATCATTGGAATGAGAAATAAACAATATGCAAGATATAGTCACAATCCCCAAGCACTCCTATAAGCAGACTTCAAATACTCCCGCCGGTGCACGTGACGTTCGGGACACACTTGTGCTCAAACGAAGTAGTCTGTCGTCCTTTTATGGAGATTCCGTTACGCCTGCCCGGCCATCAACCCCTGCAATAGTAGCACAGTTTGGAGCACGATGCGAGGTTTCCGGGTCCATAACCATGCTCAAGCCCAAGCAGGAACCGCTTCTGACTCCGGCCGTCAGGAGTACTCTGGCTTACTATTGCAAAGCAGCAAAGCGGGCGCAAACGCGAGATATGTCTCACTTGCAGGCAACGCCGATATACTGGAAAGGAAGCGATGCCACCGGTGTAGTCTCATACTTGGGGCTGAAGCGAGGTCTAAAAGTGTACAATCTCATTGGGAATACAACGCCACCGGAAACAGAAATTCCCCACAACTTTAAGAAGGCTGCCGCCTTTGGCACGCCGATTGGGAAGGCCTCTTGGGCTGTCTTTTTAGATTATAGGCAAAACCATCCCTCTACGTTTCGTTTTGGACAAATTCTGCAGCACGCACCAAGTCCTGGTATTAGGGTAATTCTTGTAAACTCTAGAGAATACGAAGCATTTACACAGCTTATAGCTCCTGTACAGTTTTCCTTTGCCATTGGTCCAACTCTGCAGCACACCCCTGCGAATGGTGAACTGGCACTTGCAAATATTGCAAAACTGCTCGCTGAATGTGCACAGGATCAGTATATACGGTCACGCTTGCTTACTGCAAAAGATTCTCTCCATGCTGCAATGAGACTGGACAGCAAAGGGAAAGTAGCACCTCGTGCTCGTGCGCAACTTGAGGCCGCAGCAGAGAAACTGGAATACGCGGCTGTGCATCTGCACGAGACCGGAAACAAATGTCCCACGACTACAAGCTCTGGTATCTACGAGAAACGCATGAAGGAAACAATCGCACTTATGGACATTCTAGTCTGCAGAATTAGAATTGCAGATTCTGAAAATAAACCGGACCTCGTGTACAGTACATCCGATGAGGACTTCATACGCGAACTTGCTGACATATTACGCGAGGGGAAGTCGGACGATCACGACGCACGCAAGTGTATGTCCACCCTGACCAAACATCGACCAAGACTAGTGCAGGCAGCCCAACTAGCTGGGATGAGCTCGCATCCTGCCAGCATTCTAGATGAGAGTTTTGCTGCAATCCAAGCTAACTGCGAACCTACAGGACACGACCCAAGCGATAGAAAAAGTGCGCAGGCTCACTTGATAAGACTCTCCAAAGACAAGAATGAAAATGTAAAACTGTGGAGAACCGCGCTGACCCTGAATTCTGATAGACTTTCTCATCGGTGCAAAGACGCCACCCAGCATCTTATGTCTTCGTTAAATGACAGTCGGTGCAGAAAGCTGTATGTAGACATTATAGAAGAGCACAACCCGGGACATGTGGTCTCGAGCGCCACAGAGACACGAAGTCTGGCAAATGAAGTGCTGGTACAGCTCGAATCCGATGGATCTACACATAAAGCCCTCGAAAATAGCGAAGTTTCCGAATGCCTTCTAAGGGATGAAGGCGCAATTAGTCAACAACTCGAAGCAAAACCCAGAGCCGCCAGCCCTTCTACGAATGACGCTGAAACTTTAGCTGAAATTGATAAAGACGAAGCCATACAGCTGAAAGAGATTGTCAAAGCCCAAGGAAAGCTCCGGGTAGTATGCGAACGAGCTAACACGCCCGAGCAGAGCAACAATCCCATATTGAGAGGATCTTCTAAGTCCAGTATGCTCGCCTCTCTTCTGGCTCATGAAGGGAGGATAGACATAGTCAAAGCAAGTGAAACAGCAAGCAAGGTTGAAAAAATATTAGATATCGCCGAGACAGGAGAAACAAAGGCAGAACGAGATGCGAGAGAGAAATGTAGGCACGCAATAATGGATTTCGATAAAGACGCCAGAAATCGTCAATGCACTATTAGAATAATGCGCAAGTTAGGGGTGGCCCCTTCGGGAGATCCACAAAGGTATCGGGAAAAGCTAGCAAAGCTGATGAAAGAGCAACTCGAAGAGACCCAGCACGAGGGTGAGGGACCAGAGAGAGAACTAGACGAGCTCTGTGCTCACAGCTTATCTCCCAAGGCAACTGCTGTAGAACATCGTGCGATTGCCGTGGGCAAGCGACAATGCGCACATGCAGCGTACAAGGAAATCGTCAAAACTGTGTGTTCCAAGATGTCTTCTCTTGGAATTCCAATCAACTTTCTGGATTTCTTGTCTATTTTGTGTCTGTCTGTCCTGCCTCCGTGGCCTTATAATATCGCCACGATGCAGAATGTCTGGCTCCCAGCGAGACAAGTTGCGATGAAGCACGAGAATGGAACACATGTAGTATGTGAAGATTCTAGCCGCATCATTGGCATTCACGCCCCTACTGCAGGCGGCAAAAATGAAGCGTTCGATGTACGGAATGCTGAGATGTTAAGTCTTCTTCGGAAACTCCAGAACGGGGCTTCATTGGCAGAATTGTCAAAATGTGCATGCACGAGTAAAGATGTCATGACTGCAGAGCAGCGTCATAAACTAGCTCAGTCTACGAGTTGGTATTGGAGATGCAGCGAAGCGCTCATAACCGGAGGTGCAGAGGATGCGCGCCTCATAACAAGTGCTAGGCAGACTTTAGTCGCCCAAGTTTTAAAGGAAACGTTGCAGGGTGTAAGTCTGACAGGAGTGGCGACATTACACACACCTCGCCTTGCAGGTCCTTCTATACTTGAAATTCTTTGGAAGACGTATCTCACCTTACTATTTGGAGGTGTATTGGATACATTTCGCTTGCGCATCGCGCAGCAACATGCGTCTCATACCCCCTGCTTCATGGCTATGATTGATTCCTTCTTCTTTGTGGTGTTGCTGGATCTGTATGATGTAAGCGAAGCTATCACTCCAGAAGCAGGCATTACGGATATGGTAGGCTTGGCTGCCCTTTCGAAGAAAAATGCTGCAATAGGAGCACTCGGACTAGCAGTGCTAGGAAAATTAGCAGGGACCGTCCTGGATGAGCAGGCGTTCGAAACAGTTACGGACAAAGTTGCAGAGGGTGCAACTCAAGCTGGCAATGCACTACTTCAGGCAACAATACACGAAGCCAAGAGATCGTCGGTACCAACTCTAGGCGAGGCGAGTAAAGGACCCCCAAAACAGCACGACTCTGCGGTAAAACGGGGATACAAAAAGCTCTTCACTGAGCTCTTTCCTTTCAAGAAAGGATCAGTAAATGACGTGCTCATCAAGCTTTGCTTGCGCGACTCCCATTCTCACGCAACTCCATACGTTACAAAAATGAATCCGCTCGAGCATGCGGAAACTCGCGAGGAAAAACTCAAAACTGTAATTGCCGCATCCGCATCCGCAGAGGTTATGCATGCTGTTATTGAAAGAGAAAATATCACGCCGCCGCTGTGTTTCCCCCTCCCTCCGCCGGGCGCTGGTAATCCCCCTAAGACTTGCCTAGATATCTGTTGATATGCTTCCGCTTTCATTCGTCAAATTCAGCATTAACGTATGAAATATGTCTGGCCTGTCCCATACTCGATGATTGATATTGTCATTGTCTACGACGAGTCCTGGCTTGGTTTCAGTGCATTCTGCGCACGGCACGTCCGCCGTGATGTACGACTCTCGGCTCTCCCCATCGGAATCACTGTCCAAGGCACTCGCCGGCGGTTCATCACTAGAGGATATTGAAGATAGTGTATCCAGAAGACGCAAGGCATCAGTGGCTTTCTTGCCGCCCAGATAAATGCCTGGGACGGCGGCAGCTTCAGAAGAAAAAGCATCCTCGTCGCCATCGTCATCACCGCCACCGCCATCATTGTCATCGTCATCACCGTCATCATCATCACCGTCATCGTCATCACCGTCATCGCCGTCATCGCCGTCATCGTCATCGTCATTGTCATCGTCATCGTCATCGTCATCGTCATCGTCATCGCCGTCATCGTTATCGCCGTCATCGTTATCATCGTCATCATCGTCATCATCGTCACTGGCGCTGTTCTCGTCATCGTCATCGCCGTCATCGTTATCGCCGTCATCGTTATCATCGTCATCATCGTCATCATCGTCACTGGCGCTGTTCTCGACGCCGGTATCGTTGTCATCCGAAATGCGACCAACTGCTACTTTTGGCGTTTGCTTGGAGTTGTCTGATCTGGCAACGTCTGTATTTTTGTCTGGTGTGGTGGACTTTTGTGAATCTGCAAGGTTGTGCAATTCATCCAAAGCCCTCCGCAAATCGTCAAACATATCCATTTGATCTTGGGGAGAATTGGTCCCTTCTTTCATTGGATGTTGATGTATAGTGTTTCGCATCTTACTGAGCGAGGAGATTACCTTGTCAAAGGCATCATTTTTATTTTCTGCCTCATTTTCCTCGGCATGACCACTGGTGCTTAGCGGTCCAAACTTACACTTGGACATTTGATATACTTGTATTTAATAATGTCAAGAATACTTGTGAAACCCGACGAAGGCACCTTGGAATAGGCAAGGGGATATAGAGAGATCGAGCTACAGTGTCTAACGGGTATTGCAAAACATGTGACTCCTTTTTGGTACTAGGGCATCACAATACTACAAAACACCGCGACAGTCCAGAACTCATTTCTGGAATGCAAAGATCAAAGGCTATCCAACACAGGTGGGCTCCTCTTTTGCGGAGCGTACGAGTGGCAAGACTCCTGTAGCCTGCGCAATGAAAAGCCGCAGCAACAACCGCTAGCCGCCATACTGACCAAGGTGCCCGGTAAGGTATAAACGTAGATACAACTCCTAGATGAGGACACAAGGCAATCTTCTCGTGTGGTTCAAAATTATTAGCAAACAATTCACTAATAAATGAGAAGATGCGCTTCAAGCGCCCACAACTTTGCATCTTCAGTAGCTGGGGACATATATGGACCCCTTCCGTCTGCAGAAAGACGCACAAGCTTACGATAAGACACGACGTGGACGTAATTGTGGGATGTGTCATCTCTCGGAGTACATCGATTGCTTGGGATTCTTCTGCCGGTCTGCTATATTCTGGTAAGGGCAGCATCGTGAAAGGGTTGCGAGCAATAGCCGTTTCGAGGTCCGCCTGGATCCATATCGCAGAAAGAGAACTCGTGCGAAATACCCAGCTCCCCTGAGCGTCTTCGAATTGGGTAAGCGAGGACTGAGGAATATCGTGGATGTCCTCTAGTGTTACTGGGTCGGTGGAATTGGTACCCTTTAAACGTATAGCGACATTGAAGATGTAGGATGATTCCAAAAATGAGGAACGCGTTGGCATTGCAAATAATCTAATACACTCGAACCTTATATGGGTGTAGCAACGACATAACACATGCGCCGTAAGACTTCTGTGTCACGACGTGTTTCTCGCTGATTTCTTGCAACTTCGCTCAGTGTCTTGCTGTAATTCTGTTTCTATGCACAACCACTCCTCAGAAATGCGTCCAACTTCTCCGTCGCTACAATTGTTCAAAAGTTCAGAGATACAGGCGTCGTCCAACCACTGCAGAGCAACTCCCACGAACCTTAAAGTCGCTTGTATAGCTGCATTTTGTTCAAGATCTGAGGCCGCATCGATTTCCTGTAAGCGTCGTTGCACTTCTGCGTCAACTATTCCAAGTGCATCATCCCCGCGTGGAAAGTAGCGCACTGCGCGATGGGGAGCAGTCAACACGCTTTTTAGCGACGAGCAAGCTGCTCGTTCATTTTGTAGGAACGCTTCGCTTGCCATCGCGGAAGAGGCTAACTCAGAGAATACAGAACACGAAATCCATATACTACAGCGAGCAGACAAGTCAAGTATAGTAAAAGCGAATCCCATGTTTTAAGATCTATGCGCAAGTGTTTCCTGATCGTCACACCTGCTCTATTACGATTTGTAGCTATAGTGTCACCAGAGTATGAAATAGGACACAGATAGTTTTCGAGCAGACTAATGGGACAGGCGCCAGCCGCCGTCCAACCAACAGGAATAGCTGCCAAGAATAAAATAGGCAACCACAATAGGGAGCTGGGGCACGCAAGCGCAGCTCCGATTAAAAATATCCAGAAGATAGCATGAAATCCTTCCAGGCATACCCGGGAATAATACCAAACTGTACTACTCATTTACAGGGCACTTGAAAAGTATGAATCTTCGCAAGTCTCGACGGCTTCGAGACCACGCCGAAGACATTTCTCGGATACGCGAAACAGGGCAAGAGGGAAACACATCTTGTACAACCCGGGGGTTTCTCTACGTGGATGCAGTCCTAATGCAACCGGACCAGGAATGGCATTGTGGAGTATACGCCAACGCGCAGGTGTACTGTGAAGCTTCGACACTGTATCCACTCAATACAATGTTTTTTGATTCAGATGTCCATCGTCCAAACCCTGGTGAATGTATAGCACCTTTACCCTAAAGCATGGGAAACGCGAATAGATCAAACAAACACCAGGTCCCACCTCGCGACATCAGCGAGGTGAATATCAACCAGCAAAACTTACCATTAAAATTAGAAGGACCCCAAGCGCAGTGGTTCGATGTAAAGCCATCCACTTTGCCAGGAGCAGGCAGGGGAGTGTTTACAAAGCGCAAGTTCAAAGCAGGAGAACTAGTCATGCAATCGCCCGTAATAGTATATCCCAAAAACGAAGTTAGCCCTGGCAGTACATTGAGTCACTACCAGGGATCCTATGGCAATGTAGCTTTTTTGTGTTGTGATTATCAAGGTCTAGTTAACACGGGTAACAAAGAAAAAGAAAACAATGTGCGAGCCAGGTGGCGGTTGCGTGAAGGGCTGTCTGAATATGTAGCAACTCGGTACATAGAAGAAGGCGAAGAATTGCTTCAGCACTATAGCAATCCGGATATCGTTTCTCTTGTGTGATTCATCAGCACAAACCGCAGTGAAGATAAAAAGAACAATGGCCTTCCCATTTCCTGACGATCGCATTGCTCTCTCGCGCTTGAACTGGTGCCGGAATGGCGCCGAGACTGATTACGATGGACTTTCGTGCGTACTCAGAGCTCGAATGTGTCAATCACACATCGATGCTTCCAATAACTCGGCATGGGCGATGCACAGTAGCCAAGCCTTTGGAGAGCTGCTGGCCGCAGCGAATGTAGCAGAATGGACAGCGTGTCCACAGGGGAATGTTTCTGGGATATGCGGTCTACTGCTAGGGGACAGGTATGCAGCGCCGCTCTGGCGCAAATTCGGTCATGACAGAGAACAGAAAGCATACCATAGCATCTCTACAGGCATGCCGGTAGAGATGCCTGCTCCTCAACGAGAGCCACTACCTGACTGTGCATACCCCAATGACGCATACTCGTGATTATAAAAACGACATAGCAAAAAGAGTTATAGAGCATGAGCGAAGCAATTCCGCAGGTACCGCTGCCTACTACCTTTGCTGAACGCCTGCATTCATTACTGGCATTCGACTGCACACGCATATCGCGCATCATTGAAACTGCGCAGTATGCATTAATATATGGACTACTTGCTCTTTTATCCGGCTTCGTGGTTGATTGGCTCTTCCGCCCCCTTTATCCATTGCCATCCAAGAAAAAAATTCATTGCGACAATGCTATATTCACGCGCGGGGAATGTCTGCGCGCCGTGGCCATACTTCTGCTGCAAGTCGTAGTGTCGGCCGTGCTCGTAATATACATTCGCAAAATTGGAGAACTGGTACCCTTTCTAATACAGCTGTGCCCAGACAAGTACGTGCCCCACTGGAAAGTTAAGGAAGTGGAGGGCGAGCTTGCCATTGCATTGATGTATGTAGGCATACAGACGAGTCTTATAGACACATTGAGCACACTCAGACAGAGTGTAGCCTACACCCGCTGTGATAGAGAGGAAGAGGCTTGAAACCTCACGTTACCTTTGGCGAGGTGGGTTGGTAGTGTGTCTTAAGTTCCAGACATCTGTTTTTGGGTGAACTAGGTGCATACTCAGCGATGTTTGTAGGTTTCGGTATAAAGCTGTGCTGTAGCACAGCAGGCATGCCAAGTCCACACCCCGCATCTGTGTAGGGCACTTCAATGCGAGAAAATTCCTCTTGGTAACTCAACATATCTATGTCCGCATCTATAGATGTAAAAATAACATCGTCGTCACTCGAAATGCACTGTTCTTCTTCTGCTATTGTCGCGATGGCGTGACAAATTCCCGTCCCTGTATTTGCAGCACGTTGCCCTACCATGATGGCGGGAGAGAATGCAGTAGTGAAGTCAGTATCACCATAGGCCGCGGCTTCCAGAAGCTGATCTGACACTTCTTCAAATGAAGCTCTAGACAGGGCACCGGAGTCGGCAGAACGATTTATTCCATGCCTCGAGATGGGCAGAAGAATCGATTGCGAAGTACAGAACGAACAGAGGAGCATGAGGTGACGCTCGTTCGTATAGCTACCGTCAAAGGTGAGCGTCTGTCTGATTTGCTCAAACAATACAGCCGCTGCTGCTTCCACGCCAAGTACAGCATATATATTATGCACATCGTTGCTGGAACACAAGTCAGAACGAAAGTACTCTAACCTCAGTACTGCAGCCAAGCAGCTGCCCTGGGTCTCTAGCATAGTCACGGTTTCTTGTTGGATATCTCCGGACGAATTTAACAAATCCATGGTTTCTGTAGTCACTGTAGCGCCTGTAATGTTCTTTATGCCCTGGAGTTGAGTGTCCCGGCACACGCGAAGGACAAGAGCTTTGATAGCGGCCTTCAGTGCTAAATCGTCCTCGGCATTGTTTCCCGGATCTGAAGCTGGGTCTGGAAGCAGCAATAATGGCCGCAAACGAAGAATGAAGACACTGTCGGATTCTTGAGACGTTGAAACATGTAGAGGATGAATGCGGGCAATATCGCACCCAATCTTTGCTGGAGTTAGCCCTTTCTGAATAATGCTGGCTGCCTTTAAGACTATACGGCCAACCCAAGGGCAAAAATTGACAGGTTCTTCCATAACTTGCCGTAGCCTGTTAGCAATCGCGGCATCAGTGGCAGACACTTCACTATGGAAAAAGTCAATCTCTTTTACAAACGATAAGTTCTCAACCGCATCTTCCAATGTCAGCTGAATTAGCCTGCACTGCAGATCCACCGCGCGATCCTCATACTCTTTGCGAAGTATGAGTTTCATACTGGGAGTCTTCATATTCTTGGTCAAGTCTATCAATTCCTTGATACGCGGCACACCCAAGGTCACATTTTTTGCCTTGACTCCGCAACTGTGGAACCTCAGTGGCAAGAGTGAATTATAGGTGTATATATAATTACCAAAAAACAACTGAAATGCCTAATGAAATGTTTGCAATAAAAGGACTAAGTTCCGCACGTGTTCAAGGTCAGCTGCGTCAAAGGTTCTGAAATACTCTGAGCCGACAGGGCACCAACCGCTTCTCCTGGTGCTACTAATGCATAATGAGTCCTCCTCGTTATCTCTGCGAGCATGTCATCGAAGACATGCGTGGGAAAGGTGCGTACTGCTTCGTAGCGTAAGTTCCACCGCAAAAGAACCGCATAACAGGCGCGGTAGCTCCATGGGGCTACGCAACACCCCTCGCACAACTTATTTACTCTGGCGAGACATTCTGCGGATGAAAGGCAATCGCTCTCTGCTAACTTGTACATCTTGGATCTGGCCTGGAACATCATGTAGATGTCTTCCACACTGCCTGGACAGTACACAAAAGTGTCTGACTCACTCAGCAAGAAGCGCCATTTCCGCTCCCTGAAACCGAGAAGCACGTCTTTGAACATCTGCCATTCCCCACCCGGTTCAAAATTGTTTTCTAGTTCCGAAAGAGAGGTGGTCAAGCAGGGAAGCGTTTGACGCAGGACGTAGGTAGCATCGAAGTCGTCAGCTCCGTACTGGAATTGAAGTATATTCTGATTTGCATTGCGAACAGTTCGGTCGTACGCCACCGTAAGTGTCTCCATGGCTTTCATCAAGCGACGTTGGAGGTAGCCCGTATTGGCTGTCTTCACAGCAGTATCGATGAGACCTTCACGACCTGCCATCGTATGGAAGAAAAATTCGGTGTGCGATAGTCCAGAGAAATACGAACTGGATACGAAACCGCATTTACCGAGGGTATCTCCTTGCCCAAATTGCTCTTGCGGGTCGCAAATCAATATACGTCGACCCTCTACAGAAGTCTGCCCGATGCAGCCAACTAACTGAGCCACATTGATCAAATTGCCCTTGGAAGCACACAGTACTGCTTGGTAGAGCGAATTTGTTTTTTCATTCAGAGACGCGTGGACCACTTTGCCCACATTGGTCAGCACTCTATTTGCAATTTCGGACAAAGTCTCTTCTATGCGCTGAGATGTTAATATGTTGGGATGCTTCGCGGACAGAGGCTGCGTTGTCTGCATAATCTTCGTCACCTTCTGCTGTGCTAAACGAACAGCCAGAGCTACTTCATCTCTAGTCGTGTCCAGCGGTTCACAGTCAGACAATTTGATAGAAAAACCTCGATGGAGTAGCCATCTATTTACCAGCCGCTGCGTATCTGAGAGGAAATTGGCAGTGCGAGTGGGACCAAAGGAGTGATACATAGAGTGGACGATCCCGCCCGAAGTTGCTCCCAGAGTGACTTTGCATAACATTCCTGAAACTAGAAAGCCGTGCTCTATGACGACGCCCGTGCGTTTGTTTCTGTAGTGTAATTCGGGCGGTAACAGCACGCTGAATATTTCTTTGCCAGTGTAATGGTCTTTGGATGGAAGATCTTGGCGTGTATGTCGAATAGACGCGATAAGCGCAAAAGCCAGGGATCGAGGAACTACCGTATCGTCTCTGGTCAGAAGCCACGAGCCTATAACAGAGTCCTGGACAAAACCTATGCAGGGTTTGTTGGCCTGTGGAGACACAATTTGTACCGGAACAGACATGAGCAACTGCGCTTCAACCTGGCTATCTTCATCTTGCAGCACATGAACGTTGAGCTCGTCCTATGTTTTTGTTTGTAGGAGGTACCGTTTATGTGTTTGCGTTTTCTAATGCGACTTACCGGACGTAGATATAGCCAACCTTCAACTACATATCCGTATTCTTATATATCTGTATGTTTATATATCTGTATGTTTATATATCTGTATGTTTATATATCTGTATGTTTATATATCTGTATGTTTATATATCTGTATGTTTATATATCTGTATGTTTATATATCTGTATGTTTATATATCTGTAATGAGTCCCCGTCGCAATCCGCGTTGAGAGGTAGTGTAACAGCCATATTGAGGCGGAATGTCTTGTGAGGCATAAGACGTACTCGGTAGGCCATCATGCTTCCTTTGTGCAATGAAGGTTGACGATTGAAAAGTACAACATCGTCATTTATTAGATATCGCTCCACCACGTCTCCCGTACGCAGCATCTTCGACTCTCGCTCCTTATCTGCAAATTCAAGCAGGGTTGTCGCACCACGCCGGATGACTGAATGGGCACCGGAAAGCGCATCAGGTCCTATGCGAATGCACGAGCGCAATCTGTCTACGTTCCAATCGGTGACACGCTCTGGTATTGTGAGTTTCGTGGCTACTTGGAAAGGGATGCCCACTTGATCAATATCCATTTGCGAGTCTGGACTAACCACTGATCTTGCCGAAAAGTTCACACGCTTTCCCATCAAACTCCCTCTGATTCTTCCCTCTTTGCCTTTCAAACGCGATGTTATGCTTTTAGTAGGAAGACCGCTGCGTTGCATTGATTGTCTTTGTCCTCGCAGGTCATTGTTCATAAAAGTGCTGACATGAAATGCAAGGTCAGACACCGCTTGTTGAGCGGACAAAGACAAGCCGAGGCGTGGAATCGACGCAGATTCTCGTTCGAGGACGTTTTTCACTTGCAAGTTTACCTTTACAATGTCGCTCAATTTCGAAGTCAAGTCGTCCTGGCCTCTAGCCCGACTTCCTTCAGAAATAGTGATAGAAGGTCGCACTATGGGCGGAGGAACAACCAGCAGGGTTAGAACAAAGTTTTCCGGTCGAGTAGAACGCGGATTGAGGGCGAGGAGAGTACAGGCTTCGTCTGACATGTGACGCAAAATCAGGCGAATTTCTGCAGATGTGAAGGGTCTTTGGCAATACATGGCTTCTTCTGGATCATCAAAGACTACTTTGCTCCAATCGCAGCGAATGCCCAAAGACATTCGGAAGTAAGTTGGTTGTTTGCCTCCGCACACCAAGCAGATCTTCTTAGTTTTCCCCAGGGTTGTAGCCATAGTGAGGCGAGCTTTGCGGTCCTTAATCTTGCGCAACACCTGTTTGTCCTTAGCCGTGAAGGTCACTTCGGAGCAAAAGAAACAGACGCACCTCAAGATCTTAAGGACCACATCAATGAAGCCGGGGTGAAGAACAGGAAAGTTGAGATTAATAGATCCGAAGTGCCCTGGACAGGTGATGACGGAGCGTTTGCACGAACCACACTTCACGCGCCGGTCGACCTGCTGAGATATGCGTGAAAAAAACAAGATTTACTCTCTTTCTCAACAAACTTAGTTATTATAAGACCGAGCCCATGCGAAAGTCTACGCTTGAGTTTGTTGCAGGGAGAGAGGCGCTGTACATGCTGGATTCAGTAACCGAACATACCGAGAAACGCTTGATTTCTTCAGGTGAAAAGATGCTGAACTCAACGGATTTGATGTATTCACGAGGGGGCAAAGTAGAGTCGGCCATTGCGCATGTAGGCTGCACAGTGCGTTGGGAGCTAGTATGGCTGCACGTGGATAAATCGCGAATGAACAACGTATGCGAAAGATGTGTTTGACAACGCAGTATGCAGTCATTCACCAACTCAAAAATGGCAATATGTGTTTTCTGACGATGAGGTAGTTAGGACAAATTAGAAGCGATCAGCCGGTCTATAGTGCATGTTGTGGTCGCATCAGGAAGAGTATTTACTGCAAATACATACTCTAAGAGTGCCGAAGATGCAAACATCGCCTCTGCTTTAGAAAATTTGCCCGTTCGACCACAGCGCCCCAGACATTGCACAATCTCTTCGGGTGATACGCAAGAATTATTGAACAACAGAATCACTCGATCACATGGCAGATTGACGCCGTAAACAGAAGAGCGACCGCCATTCAAGAACGAGAAGCTTTTGTTTTCTGCTAGGTTTTGAGACGCCAGGGCTAAGGCTTTATCGCCATGGGCACTGTGTAATGTACAGAAACCGCAAAGAAGGCCTACCACAAGCGTTTCGCAGGAGTGGTAAAGTACATCGTCGGGTACTAGGGGAATCTGTTGAGTCATTTTGGTTTCGCAGAGACGCATGTCGGCAAAATGCTTCATGTGTTCTTTTGTGTTCACACACAACCAAGGTGGCCACAACGGAGGCAAGGCAGCAGCTGTTTTGAACGATTCTAATTCTCTTTGGCGACTTAAGCGATCCTCTTTAGAGTTATTGTCAGTCTTCCCTTTGTCTTCATGCACGCGCCCGCTTTCTACGCGGGCGCGTGCTTGAGCGTGGTACTGGATGTGTTTGTCCAGCTTCTCTCCTAGTGATGAAAGGGGGGTCAAGGACACCTCTTGCACAGTATGCTCATCATCCGAAAGGATAAAAGAGACACCAGGCAATAAGTGGGCGTCTGTGGTGCATAGCCGAGAGGGAGAGGGAACAACATAAGACTGTGAAATGTCTCCCCAGAGCTCCAAAGAAGGCGTACAGACACCAAGTATGTCCAGGGCTACTTCTCGCAGGGCATCCGCTGAGCACGCTAGTGACACGGGCAGCTTCCGTACAAGTTCAATTGCCGCGTTCTCTGAACGCGGAATGTCGTGCACGAGCTGAAGCACTGCTCGTGGGGAATAAAGACGTTTGAGGTGTAAATGTTGCATCAATATGTCGCGCAATTCGGAACAATGTCCTCGAAATACACGGTGAGGCGCATACACATTTCCGTGAGCATCGACCACGGTACATGGAGAAGTTATCCGCTTGGATTCCACCGATTGGAGTCGCACGTTACTTCCAAATCTATTTTGGAGGTGAGAGATTGTAGCAGACAGCATCCGAAACTGTGGGCAAGTCGCGCTCATCAGTACAGTAACTGCTGCCGCATTTTGCAGGATACTCGCATGGTCTGCTGTAATTGTATCGCTAATCTTATCAGTGGGTTCGTCTAAAAGAAGCACATCACCAACGCTCTTGCTCTGATGTTCCCATCGCGAGTTTAGAAAATATATAGCAGACATAGGATCGCACACTAACACAACCGGTGTGTTATCGCACTGCTCCAGCAATTCCAAGCTGTATGCGATCTTGGCATTGGGGGCAACGGGAGGCGGTTTCTTGCGAGGGCGTCGTTGCGCATAACAGGAATGAGAAGGACTCGCTAAACAGTCCGAAAAAATCGCAAAAGGTATGGCTGCGGCTACACACATCTTGGCGACGTCGAATCGCACATTCTCAGAGTAACATTCGTACACCACGTACGGGACAGCCCGCCTTAGAGCTTGCTGGGCACTTTTACGTATCTCTCGACTATAAAACTCAATCATAGCTCCCAGGTAGGCGGCTGCAGAGGATTTGCCCGTGGAGGGTGGTGTACAAAAACGCAGTAGAAGAGTGGGTAGTTCTTGCTGCGATTCGTGTCTTAAGAGACTCATACGTTCTTCCATACAGGCTAGGACACTTTCCGCCACTGCTCGCTGTTCCTCGTACAACGTCAAAGGAACACGAGAGCTGGAAAAGCTAGGTGCATGAAGCAGGTTTTCATTCCGACCAACCACTTCAAGCGCGTCGACAAAGCTAAGGTCTTCCGTACAGTTGGCTATGTCTGATTGAATATCTTGCAATACGAGAGGTTCGTGGGACAATAACTTCATTAGTTGCTGCGCTGAGACGATTTTGTCTATGTGCTCGGATGTGTTTCCTTTTCCTTTCCTGTTTTTGTTAAGCCACAGCCTGAAAGCAACAACATAGGCATCCGGCCTGGCGTCTACACAGTCCCATCGTGGACAGGAACCTGGGGGGGTGCTTTTAATTTTTTCAACGTCCAGTGCGCGCGCTCGTTTGTCCATTGCTTCCTTTACGCATGGCTTTTTGGCGTTGATCTTCTTCTTCGTACCTCCACGTTTGAGTGCGTCTCCTGTCAGTTTACTAGGTATAGTTTCCGCCTTGACGTCTAGCTTCCAATCTCCACATAGAGCAACATAATTTGTTGTGTTAATGTGGAGCTTGTGCGCTGTGCATTTAGCCTCACCTGTAACTAGTCTGAGTGCCTCTGTCTTCATCATTCGACCCACTTGGCGCACATTCGCGGATATATTTTCTACGCGTTCCCAATCTGTAGCGCTCAATGAGCGGAAGCTCGTGCCCCAAGATTTGTGGTCGCATGCAGGAGCGTCGATTTCAGGGGCCGACCCGCCGCGCCCGCCTCCGATACTCGTCATCTATATTGAAGGAACGCGCAGAAGAGAGGGTGGCGCAAATCCAAACATTCGTAATCTGTTGTGGATTCGCATTAATATAATATTAATATTTCACGATGTCTGCCCTCGCGAAAGAACGCATGCACGCACAGCTCATCTAAATACTTACGGTTTGGCTTTAAGATCTACAAAACCTTTTTTCACCTTGCGCCGTTTTCTATAGTACATCCCATTTAAGGTGAGCGAACGATCGCTCAAATGGGGCAACTGCTGCCAAGCTGGTGTATGCTGTATGAGTTAGCGCGGCGTCTTCCATTTCTTTGAGTACGCGAGCTCTACAGTGTCGATGTATTTCACGTATCTCTTCCTCTACCCATTCGAGGAGAGCCAGCTGGGTATCATGACACCCCTGCGTATACCCCTCATTGTACGCATCAGTCGTGCAAGCTTTCAATGAGTTGCGTGATGAGACCGAGGCGGCGATCTGATCGGTGAGACGCACGCGGATGCACTTTACTGCTCGCTGCACAATATCTTCTTCGGAAGTCAAGTGTTTGCATAGGCTACCATCCAAATCTTTATCGACTTGTGCCTGCAACGGTCGCTTCATATCCGCAATCTACTTTTCTCTACAACGCTGCTATATTTTGATTCTGAGATGCTACGTCGTAAGCAGCTTCATGTAAGCACCGAGAGTCTTCTTTTTGTTTTGTCTCTGTGAAAATGCACAGAGACAACCCGGGTTGGAAGTAGCTAGAATAGTCGAGCGCATGCAGAAAACAACTAACATTAGACACCAATTTCCACACAAAAAATGGCGTGAAGAAACATGCCCAGCAAAATCAGAAGACTGGTGGTGAGTGCAAGAGAAACCGAACATATCCATGCAATAAACCAAGCTACACACAACGTCAATGTGAAGTCTACAACTGGTGTAGGTGTTCCAGGTACTCGCCACTTATGGATACCTTCTCCTGCCACGCCTCCAATGTCTGCAAACTGACACCACATTTTGTTTTAACACAAACAGATGTCGACAACAACACGGACAACTATGCATAGCCCAAGCACTGCGAGATTTTAGCATTTTAGCGTCCGCGTCTCTTCTGCTTTGTATTTACACATTCCCACCTCCTCTACTGTGAAAAGAGGAGCATGTCATGACTTCCCCAAGTCGAAGTTGTTGTCCATCTTTAACTGGATGGCAAAGAGGCCAACGCCTCCACTGTGCTATCCGTCGCGAATGGGTTTGGCCTCATCTCTGCCTTTTCACGGACTGCCAAATCGGTGATAGAATATGTCAGGCCAAACCGTTTGTTGACTACCCAAATCCGTCGAGCTTCTAGGACCATGCGGGCTCTGTGTGCTCGCCACTTGTGCTCTCCCAGCCTTGGTTCCACAAAGTCCCAGCCTGCGCCTTCTTCGGGTACTCCGTTTGCCTGTACAACCACAACCCTGGTGAGGAATTTGTCTATACCGTACAAATTCATCTTGGCCTTGACATGCGGGGGGTATTTCCCCGATTCGTCCACCTTTAGAGGACTCGTATACATGACCTCAATCTCCGTTGCACTACATGCTCGACCAAACCATTCCTTCGAATTTTCAAAAGCTTGTTTCTTACACCATTCGTCGACTTCTCTGACGAAACGCAGCTGATCTTCTTCGATTGTCATTGTTAGATCCAGACTCTCCACCTTGCGCGTAGGCTCTGCGCCCGTCATGAAGGAAGGGCGAACTGCATCTTTATGCGGCTCCAGCGGAAACACAATCGTCCCGCATTGATCTGAGTTTTTCTCGTAAAGGCAAAACACGGGAGAAGATCGCGTAGTGCTGTCGTAGATACAGACCGTGGGAGCTCCCTGCGATGACTTGCCTACCTGCTTCGAGATCCAATTTCCAGGACGAACTTCAGCATAAGAGGGGTAGCTAGCAGGGAGGAGATAAATAGGCGCAATAGGCGCTGTCGCATTTTTCTCAGCTTCAGCTGCAGGTCGTTGCGCTGTGTCCCGGCGGGGGGATCTGCTTCGACCACGGTGTGCTTGGTCGGATTCGTCAACCTCAACTGGAGGAACGCGACTTGATTCCTCCACTTGCGCCTCCACCTGCAAAGATGCCATAACGCAGAAAGAAGACACAGAAACGAGCGGGCTGCAACTTCAGCTGTGTTGCCTACAATCAACGACCTAGAATACATATGCGGAATAGAAATGGTCAATGCTATCTTATGGATGCAGTTGTGGTGTATTGCCTTTGCATTATTCGTGAGCATAACATCATTTAACAAAAAACATACATACCCTGAAAACGTGTACGCATGGACAGGAAGTCCTTTCATATGGAATGCTATGAGTCTGATTACTATACTCGCGGGCTCAATAGCTCTGTTTGAGAGTTATAGGAA
>Ga0206129_10000606_pt1 | contig 54430 bp, 54 predicted proteins | sample Helgoland_Spring_8_FD_148616 | JGI IMG/M metagenome (GOLD analysis project Ga0206129, IMG submission 148616) | Pelagic subsurface seawater microbial communities from Kabeltonne, Helgoland, North Sea - Helgoland_Spring_Bloom_20160502_2 | ecosystem: Environmental > Aquatic > Marine > Epipelagic ...
TGTTCGTTGTGTTTCACGCGATCATCTGAAGTGTGAATGGTTGTTCCACTAACCGCAATATTTCCATATACATCTAACTTTTGCGTAGGACTCGCAGTACCAATACCTACATTGCCGTCACTTTTCACAGAAAACTTATATCCTCCATCAGCATAAACACCGAAAGCATGGGCATCATGGACGGCTGTAGCATCTGTCCTGACAAGCAAGCCTGCGGCTCCGACGTCGGAGCGAGTATTGTATATTCTTGAGGCCCAATTATCTACAGATAGTTTCACCTCAAGGGGGTAACCAGGATCCGTAGTGCCAATACCTACGTGGCCGTTTGATAAGATTTTAAACCTAGAGGTTAAGGAGACCTCATCCCCAACCGGTGTCATTTGTGGACCAGCTGAAAGATATTCTAAATCGACACCTACTACTAACGCACCACGAGAAAAATTAGCATTATCTGCGGTGGATATAAATTTAGCGGACTCTCCTTCGGAAGACCTGACTCCATATCCAATCAATGAAGCTCCACTTGAGTACATTGATCCAAAATTATTTATATAGTCGTCGGAAGCTCCTAAATACTTTATCCTTAATCCGACTACTCCGCTAGTTGAACTCTTGCTCCCAGCTTCAATAATTCCGTTCACATCAAGTTTTGAAAAAGGGTTCGTAGTACCAATACCTACATTACCCGCGGAGTTGATGCGCATTGCTTCGCTAACCCCAGAAAGATTTCCTCCCGTGTAAAATACCAAATGATGCGAACCGTCCTCGGTATGATCTTCTCTAAATCCACCGATAGATGCTAAACCATGCGCAAATAATATTCTTGTTCCTTGATAATTATTTGGAATATTTCTTTGAAGAAACAATGAGTCAGACCAATCAGGGTTAGCGGATGTTCCCGCTGAACCTGCATCACCGTCATAGATATTTAAAATATTTCCAGGACTCGTAGTACCAATACCTACATTGCCGTTAGATTTGATATGCATTGCTGATGTAGTGCCACTTCCGCTGTTTACGGCAAATGAAAGATCAGCAACATTATTTGCTCCTTTCCTTAAAGCGGCAATCTGTGCAACTCTTTTATCTGTTCCTACAACATTTGTATTGTTGAAAGCAATCGTACCACCGAGGTTGTCTGTTTCAGACGAAGTTCCAACTTCAACCCAACCGTTCGAATTACCTCCTCCAAGAACCGTAAGAAATGTACCACCATTATGATTTAGTTTTGGACTCGCAGTACCAATACCTACATTGCCGCCATTAAAATAGGAATTTCCGTCTGAGTGTAATTTTACGCGATCATTATTACTAGTTTCATTTGTTCTAAGTACTAATACAGGTTGATTCTCCCCAGTAGAAACTCCAGTAGTCCACGATGAAATTAATGCTCCCCCTGTAGGAACATCAAACCTACCAACTCCAGCAACGTGCAAACTCGCACTAGGACTCGTAGTACCAATACCTACACTGCCGTTGTGTTTAATGGTGACTGCAGGAGATAATGATAATCCATTATTTGTAAGTATATCTAATTTACCACCGTTAGTACCATCATATGATCCCGCAAGCTGAACTCTTTCACTAGCAGTATCACCATCAACTTCGTCAGTAATTAAAGAAATAACCGATGAAGAGCTTCCAGTATTTATCCTAGTGTTAGTTACCTTTAATATACTTGCCCCACTAGATGTATCCAAATCTCGACGCACTTCCAATTTCGCACCAGGACTCGTAGTACCAATACCTACATTGCCTGCGGAGGTGATGCGCATGCGTTCTTGGGGGTTTCCTACAGTACTTTGTTTGGTATAAAATGCTAAATCCCCAAGATTATTAGAACCCTTATCAATATGAAGTATTGCACCCCCAACATGAGCTGCATCATCATTCGTAAAAGCAATTCCGTTGCCTTTGTTAGTTGTACTATTATTACGGACAACTATAGCGTAGCTTTCAGCATTACTCAAGTCTGCTAAAGCATCTCTATCAGACGCATTTATATCAAGCAATCCTTTAGGACTCGCAGCACCAATACCTATATTGCCGCCAGCGAAATTAAAGCCTTGACCGTTAGAGTAAGTAAGAGAAACAGGAGAAGCGGCACCAGCTATACCTGTACCCCAAGAAATTCCAGCGTCCGAAATTGTATCGTAACCAGCATTTGCAGCGATTTCAATGTTATGATCTTCAAGTTTTATTGTTTCAGTATTAACGATCAACTGAGTGCCATCCACAGTTAAATTACCACTAACAGTTAAATCCCTAAGAATATTAACATCACCCTCTGTATAATTAACACTAGCATCCGATCCAGTTTTCCAATAAACCGGCCTGCCACCAAATGTTGTATGAATTCTGTAATTATTATTAGGAAGATTTTTTGCAAAAACTAAATTATAACTACTCGCAGAAACTCCCGATATTACATAAGGAATAATATCCCCATCCCCTTCAATTTGTAAATCTGTTGAAATGCTTGGAATAGCATTGTACTCCTCAACAAAGTCGACCTGGTAAATTGAGCTTCCGCTCGGTAGGGGCTTTATAAAACCTAAAGGAACTTCTCCAGTAACCAACCCTCCTGGAATATTCGAACCTACCGACCACTTGCTATTAGCGAGATCCCACTTTACAATATCACCATCTTGAACCGGCTGCGTATCACCTACTGCGCCATTAGACCCCACCTTAAATTCAGAAGAAACATTTAATGAGCCCTCGATATAGGTGTTCCCATCGACATGTAAATCATACTCAGGATTATCAGTACCAACCCCAACCTTTCCTGCGTCATAAAATATCTCACCAGCTTCATTTCCGTCTTGCCACTTACCCAAGCTGGAAGATGCGATGCCAGTCAAAACTGCATTTCCATCAACATAAAGACCTTGCGAAAAATTACCAGAACCAGAAACATCTAAATCATAAACCGGGGAATCGCTATTGACTCCAACGTTACCGCCAGTATAAAATATCTGACCAACGACATTTCCGTCGTACCATTTTCCAGCACTTCCAGTAACCACGGCTTCTCCGTCAACATAAAGACCTTGCGAAAAATTACCAGAACCAGAAACATCTAAATCATAAACCGGGGAATCGCTATTGACTCCAACGTTACCGCCAGTATAAAATATCTGACCAACGACATTTCCGTCGTACCATTTTCCAGCACTTCCAGTAACCACGGCTTCTCCGTCAACATAAAGACCTTGCGAAAAATTACCAGAACCAGAAACATCTAAATCATAAACCGGGGAATCGCTATTGACTCCAACGTTACCGCCAGTATAAAATATCTGACCAACGACATTTCCGTCGTACCATTTTCCAGCACTTCCAGTAACCACGGCTTCTCCGTTAACATAAAGACCTTGCGAAAAATTACCAGAACCAGAAACATCTAAATCAAGATTAATTCCGATATTCGAGGATTTCAAGAAGACCCCGCTTCCAGATTCATTCAACAATTCCAAACCTAACGAGTTAATGGCTTCAACCTTTTCGCCCTTAAATAATTTACCAGAATCAACCCTAACATCTTGATTAAAATTCCAAGCCGCATTTGAGCCAAGCCAAGAAATTGTTTTATTAGTAGCCCCCCTTAAAGTAATACCTCCTCCATCTGCAGTTATGTCCGTAGGAACATCAACAACTCCAAGCTCGATATTTTTATCGTCCACCTGAACACTTGTCTCATTTATGGTCGAAAAATTCCCCCTGACAGTTAAGTCTCCGTCTATTTGAGTGTTACCGGTTATGTGAAAATCTGACTCTGGAGCAGTGGTTCCCACCCCAATTCTACCACCACTAATTCCAATAATAGCTTCCGTTTCTTCAATAAATGAATTTTGTCCGCTCTTGATTAAGTATACTTGATTTTTTGCCATGATTTATAAAGGTTGGTTATAAGCTATTTCGCCATATCTAGTTATATACACATTGATGACATTAACTAGAAACAAAATACCTCATAAAAATAAATTTCAATTCGCCAGGGTAAGCCATAAAATGTAAAATAAAAGTTCCATCATCAACCGCTCTTGGTTCGGCGTTAAATTCGCTCATTGGGAACATTTCTTCATTAAGCCCAAAAACCGTCAGGCCTTTTCTTAAGTGAAGCAGTTAGTTCGATATTCATACAAAATAAACTAACACGAATATTAATCTTTATGAATAGAAATGTCTAAATAACTTCCAGTTTCAAGAACCTTATCAGAAAAGGACACCTGGAAGCCTTCGGTAGAAACGTTGTAAGTTGAGAAAGCGTAAAAAAACTCAGACTCCTCATCAACCCTCATAGAAACATTTACTTGAGGGGGTGTAGGATAAACCAGGGAGTCGCCGATATCCGAATAAGTATATGATAAAGTATGCTGTCCAGTTGGAATAAGCAAAGAAGTGGAAAATGTTCTTTGAGCGCCAATCGCATCATTTAAACTTTCCCCTAATTTTCTAATCTTAGACCAGTCCTCTAAATTATTCTCCCCTGTCTTTTCGTATATAAAATTAGTCTCAGAATCTACATATTGAGACCCCACAACACCCGCAGCCTTTGAACTGTTAGAGGGAGGCCCTGCATCAATAATCAGAGGTTTTCTTATTCCTAGATTAGCATTAACGAAAGTTTCGAACGCGCCCACAATCTATACCTCCTTATGGCTATGAAACAGAAGAGCTGCGGAGTATAAATCCAGGCCATGACTAATAGATATTTTTTGAATTTCACTATTAGAAACTAAAGATTCTATATTTTCCGAATCACCAATACACCCCGAAAGAACATCAACCCAATCTTCTCGAAGGCAAGAGACGATTACAGACTCGCACAACTCGTCAATCATACCTTTCTCCTTTTTGCTTAGCCTTTTTTTCTTCGCTCTTTTTCTCATTTCCGCGTAGCCGCCCTCCCGCAACTTCTCTGTAGAATATATAACCTCCTGAAGGCTTTTTCTCGAATAAAGATTCGCAGATGAGGAAGAAGGCTCTTGAGGAATACCAGAGGTACCCACTGGCCTGCCAACTTCTTTAGTCGGAGAGCTTGCACCTTCCTCAAAAACGTCCTCGGTTACCATTGGTACCCCGCCAACAATAGGATTATACATCCCCTTTTTTCTTTGGGCTATATATTTCTCTTGAGCAGGGCTCATTTCTGCAGGTTTTGGGTAGCTCCCTTTTTCCAGAACATCCATTCCTTGCTCCGGAGTAATAATACCAAGCTCCATTAATCTAGTCGTAACTCTTTGAAGTTGAACCTCGTCCTTTATGTCTGCCTGCTCAAATTTAACAGTAGGGTATTTCCTAAAGCCAAGGTTCTGACAAACCATCTTTACCTGAGGCTGCAAGAAGTCGTATATAAAGGCATTCCTAGACTCCTCAAGGCGCTCCAAAAATATCTTAGCCTTTACCTGACTATTGCTATATCTTTCGTCCCCAACGATTACGTTTTGAAGTCCCTCCTTTATATCGTTATTGATGACTTCGTACTTCGACGGACCAACGACCTTTCCTATGTCTGGAATAACGAATTGAGCTTTTGTTGTATAATCGCTAACAAGTACCCTACCAACGCTCTCGTTTTTGAATAATGTTTGCATAGCCTCCATATTGCGAGGATTAATCCCTCCCTTATCAGGCTCAGCCCCCATCGTTATTAAAAGTATTACATTCTCTATCGTCCTACAAATAGCTTGATCAATCTGCTTCAGCTCAAGCTTGAAATTTATATCATCAAGAACAGGAAAACCGAAAGGGACAGCAAAAGGCTCATAGTCCTGCTTCTTGTAAAAAGAGTAAGCCAAATTTCCCGGCTCAAGCTTGATCCTTATTCCGTCAGAATTATATTTTCCCGTACGAATCTTCTCCTTGATATCTTCGCTTAGCGCCTCAAAAACCTGAGTGTCGTAATCTGTCTTTGGGTTTCGAAGTCTTTCTATATCATATTCGGATAATATTTTTTCGTACAAACCTGTCTCAAAAGAAGATCCCTTAGTCGCGACTATATCGTAAGGATTGAGCAGGATATATTTAATAGGTAAATTTCCAGGCTTCAAAGATAAGGAGGACGACCCGTATATCTTACTTAACTTATCAAAGTCTGACTTCTCAAATTTTCCGTCAACCCTATACAAGAATATGTTACCGCTCCTATAATACTCCCTGAAATACTGATCCTTCAAGTTCCATAAATTAATTTTATCAAACCACTTATATATAAAATCCCTCGACTTCTGAGTTCCTCCTTCAAGGTATATTTTGGAATTGGCAAACTCAGACATAACATCAATAGCGTTTCTAAATACAGCTACATTGGCATACGCCTTTTGACACAGCTCTATAGCTTCCCTAACGTTGACCCCGTCACTACCATAGTTATATGGAAGCATTCCTCCGGAAATATGAGAAAACCGATATTTTTTATCCGACTTATGAGCGAAGTTCCTTCTAGAAGAAAACTCATCGCTTTCAGACTTATTTCTTGAATAGTTTGCACTGGACTCTATATAGTAAGGTTCCCCCGAAGAAGAAGGTGGAACGACAGGAGAGCTTAAAGGGTTGCTCTTGCTCGCAGAAATCTCCTTCTCGAACTTGCCCCAATAATCAGACTTTTTAATGTACTTCCGTTTACCCATCTATTATGGTACACGAAAGTTAAAGTAAAGTCTACTTAAAGTTAAAAGTTAACTTTTTAACTTTTGACTTACGATCGAAAGTGTATATACAAAAATGGCAAACAAAAAACAAAGAAGATGCTCAGTATCAACAACAAAAGGCAAGGTCAAGGGGACCATAATTAGCGAGTACGAAGAGGTCGGAGGGCCAGATGACGGAGCTATCTTTGCTACAATAGAACTAGACAACGGACAAACAATAACAGTAAAAATGTCCGAAATCCAAGATTGATTAGTGTAACTCAAGCCATGAGCGACAACAACACACACCCCGACTTTAGATACCCAAACGACAACAGAGACCTTCCCCCAGGAACCCTCAGCTACCCCTCTCAGCAAAAGGTTGGTGAAAATTCCCAAAAAGGAGATCGAGATTATTATGCCAACGACAACGGCGGGCACCATGCAAACTCAAACAGGCAAAGCCTTACATCAGCCGATCCACTCAATAAGAAACAAGCGCCAAACTCAAATTACAAAACGCCATGATCTTTGCAGTAACAACACTAATTTCGGCATTAAGTATTTCCTGCATAGCGGCGTACTTCAGCATTATCGGGCTGGCAACTATTTTCCCAGGATCTATGTACGCAGTAATAGCTATGGGCTCCGTGCTAGAAGTGGGTAAAATTATAGCTTCAATTTGGCTGCATAAAAATTGGAAGTCGGCGCCAAGAATGATAAAGTTCTACCTTTTTTCGGCAATTATTGTATTGATGGGGATAACAAGCATGGGTATTTTTGGATTCCTATCTAAGTCCCACATAGAGCACGAGCAAACCGCCGAAAAGTCTAAAGCTCTAGTAAGTCAAGTAGAAAGCAAGATAGAAAGGCAAAGAGAATACATACAAAGGCAAAAAGACCTGATGCTTAAAAAAGAAGAAGAATCAGAGAACCTCGGAGGAAAAACCTCTGAAAATATAAAACTTGAACAAGGAAAAATATCTCAATTAACAAATCAACTAGATAGAGACATAAGCATTGACAATGAAATATTAAAATCCCTCAACAATAAACTTTCTAAATTAGATAAAGAATTAAATGATTTAAAAAATAAGTCTGGAGGATTATTCTCTAGCAAAAAGAAAGATATTGAATCTAAGACACTAGAACAAAAGATCGAAAGAGAAAATATAGCTAAAAAAATAAAAACTGCTGAAGATAACATATCCAAGCAAAGAGCAGAAACTTCTGAAATAATATCCAGCATAAGAAAAAGGATACAAGAGTACCAATCTTTAGGCTTCGAGGATCCAGGGGAGACAGAGTCCAAGGTTGAGTTGTTTAATATTAACATATCTAAAGCTCTAGACGAGATTGATGAGCTAGAGCAAGAGAAATTTAATTACAGCGACGGAACGAGGCAACTAGAAGCTGAGGTTGGGCCAATCAAATATGTTGCAGAGTTTATTTCAGATATAACAGGATCTTCTTTTGATATCAGTAAGGCGGTAAGGATAGTGATATTGATATTGATTTTTGTGTTTGACCCACTAGCCATCTTACTGGTTCTCGCAGCGCACATAAGCCTATCCAAAAGATTCCCCAACGCAACTATAGACGAAGAAACTTATATCAAAAAAACCGCACAACTCCACCTCAAAGAAAAAGAGATAAAATCAAAAGAGCTTGAGCTTAAAGAGAGAAAAAGAGACGTTGAAGAAGACTCAAAGATTATGGAACTTCACGAAACTCAATCTAAAATATTCCAAGAAGAGATATCAAAAAATAAAGAGATCCTTCGCAAGGTAAAAATAGAAACAGAAAAAGAATTAATAAAAAAAGAAAACACATCAGAAATAACCCTTGAACTAGAAAACCTGCAAAAAGAAAAAGTTAACGTAGAGAAAGAAATCAAAGAGATAAGAATCAAGAAAGGCGGTTTAATAGATAGAGCTGATGAAGCAATAAAGAGCGCTAAAGAAATCAAAGAGGTCCTAGGAGAACACGCAAGAACCAAAGAGCAGATACAGCAACTCAAGTCTGACATATGCATTAGCGGTGAAAAATTTGAGTCCCTAAAAAAACAAATAAGAGCCATAGAGCTAGAAAACAAACAACTTAAAGCCGCAGAAGCGCCAGAGCCAAACATAGGACTTAAAAATAAAATAACGCAACTCATAGATCAAAAGAACGACTTGTTAGAGCAAAACTTAGAGCTTAAGAGTAGTAAAATGTTCGTGATAAAAACGGAGGCGTTGCCGCAAAACAAGAGCAAGCTATTAATACCCTCGATTAAAAAAGGCCACCACGAATACTCGAAAGAAGCCTCTTTTTCTGAAGACCAAATATTAATGTTAACAAAGGTAAGTCGAGAGCTTGATGACGCATTTAAAGACCTCGACAACGAAAACCTCAAAAGGTTGTATGAGCTTAAGATAAAAAAAATAATAGACCCTAGATGCGACAACGCTACATACAGACAGGTAAAGCCTGAATATAAATTTATTCCTTGACTTTATTCTTTTTTTTCGCTACAATCCATGAGTGAAGAAAATAAACAAAAGAGAAATAATAAAAAGATTAGTAGTTGAGCCCAAAACTCAAAAAAGATTCTTTTGGGCCAAAGAGATGAAGATTCTAAACTCCCTCATGGAGATATTTCCAAATCTAGATTTTTGGACAAAAGTTTCCATAAGGAAAGTTCCGTCCCTAGCCGTAATCAAGTCGCAGAAAGGATTAAAGATATTCAATAATAAATATAGAGAATTTAATTATAAAATACCAGTAAAAAACGAAATTCAGCTTGGAGACAAAACAGGAAAGGATATCTTTTATTCGAAAAAAAATAAAACAATCAGACAATTCATAGATGAGTAAAATAAAAAAAGAACAGCCAAAGACAACAGATCAGATTTCCAAATTCCTAAACGATAAAGATAATCAAAAGTACCATTATAACTTCCACGAAGCCGATGAATACAAAATCTCAAGCGGGAGCCTAAATCTTGACATAGCTATGGGCGGAGGTCTACCCAGTGGAGCTCATAGATTTACAGGAATAAACGAAGGGGGGAAAACTAGTTGCGCAATAGCGTTTGCCAGAAACTTTCAGAAACATTTTGGCAAAAAAGGAATGGTTATCTATATAAAAAGTGAGGGCAGATTTAGTCGAGAGATGATAGAAAGGTCAGGAATAGATACGGACCCCGAAAAGTTTTTCGTATTCGACTGCAACATCTTCGAGAAAGTTTTCGAACTAGTAAGGGAATTAGTATTCCAAAACGAAGACGATAAGAAATACATGTTCATCATAGATAGCGTTGACGCTCTATGCAGGGTTGGAGACATAAACAAGCCTTTCGCAGAATCAGAGCAAGTGGCGGGGGGAGCCTTAATCACTTCTGTTTTTTTAAAAAAGATGGTTCTCCCCATATCAAAAATGGGGCACACAATGATCCTGACAAGCCAAGTTAGAGTGGAAGTCGCAACCAATCCTTACGCCGCAAGAGGCGGGCCAAAAACAAAAGAAGCCGGAGGCAACGCCGTAAAACATTACGCAAACTTTATACTCGAATTTCAAGAGAGATATACTTCCGATTTAATATTTAAAAATCCTAGCGCCACGACACTAGACGCAAAAGGGGAACCTATAGGACATTATTGTAAAATAAAATTCAGAAAAAGTATAAACGAAAAAACCGGATCTACAACAAGGTATCCCATAAAATACGGCCAAAAGTCCGGAAAGTCCGTATGGAGGGCCAGGGAGATATTAGACATGCTATACCTCTTTAACTTGATAGAAAAAAAAGGCGCATGGATATCGATATCAGAAGACCTAATGAAGGAGCTGGAAATTAAAAAAATGAAAATAAACGACAAATTCCAAGGAGAACAAAGGCTAATAGACTTCCTAGAGGGAGACGAAAGCTTGTGTGATTTTCTATACCAAGACTTCAAAAAGTTAACGAATGCGCTTTAACACTCTAACTGGAGCTGTACGTACGGTAAAAAAAGCTAAAAAATACCTAATAGACTGGGAAGCTCCGAGTAGAAGCAAAATACAATTTAAGACAAAAAAATTCCTAGAAAAGTATTGGAAAGGCCACATCGTATTTGAAGAATTCCCGGTTGCGGGGAGCAAGCTATCTCTAGACTTTTATAACGCCAATAAAAAAATTGCAGTGGAAGTTCAAGGCAAACAGCACACGAGATACGTGCCATTTTTTCACGCAAACAATAAGATAAATTATATAAATCAGCTAAAAAGAGATCAGGACAAACTAAGGTTCTGCGAACTAAACGAAATACAACTAATAGAGATATACGAAGAGGACACTCTAACCGAAAAATTATTTGAAAACTTCGGAGTTTTTCTTTAAAATGTGTATACTACAGTATGAGCGAAGAATTTATTGATCCTGAGAACCTAGGCAAGTTTCATTTGCCCGAAAGCGTAATCTCTCTACTTTTTGAGCTTAGCGGCTCAGGAAAAGGGGATAGCGGCTTTATACTTACCTACGTGAACCAAGAAGGGGTGCCATCAATCATAACAAAAGTAAACTCTCCAATCATAGAGCTAGGCCTAAGGCAATCTCTAGTACAATACCTCGACCAACTAGCCGCTCAAGAGATAGAGCTAAACCTTCCAAAAGACTCAGGCGACGAAGAAAATCCTTGACTTTAAATCAGGTAAATGATATCATGTAAGAATGATATATTCTTACGAACTAGAGCAACACCTAATAGGAGGTTTAATAAAATTTCCCGAAGCCTATCCATTAATAGCGGCATTCATAGATGAAAAAGATTTTTTCGACGGGAACACAACAGTAAATAAAACAATTTTTTGCGTACTAAGGCAGTCGCTAGAGTCGTCTGACGCATTAGACGAAGTATTATTATCTCAAAGAGTTCAATCTTTAAACATATCCTTTGAGGACAACATAAATATCGCAGATTATATCAAAGCTTTATCGATGAGACAAATATCTAAAGATGGAGTCGTTAAAGCAGCAAAAGAACTCAAAAAACTTACTGTCAGGAGGGAAATTCACAACTCCGCACTAGACGTGGCAAAAAGCATGAAATCAATAGCGTCAAGCTCAAGCTTTGACGATATCGTTGGAGAGGCAGATAAAGTATATAATGACAAAATTAATTTATATGAAATAGGATCCAGCAACCCAGAAAACTTATTTGAGGATATGGAGGACTTCATAGAAGAAAGAGGAAATAACCCGATAGACCAGTTTGGATTAATGGGGCCCCACAAAAGAGTTAACGAATGCTACGGATCATTACTGAGGCCGGGAAATATAACTGTGGTTGTCGCAAGAGCAGGAGTGGGGAAAACGCAGTTCTGCATGGATTTCTGCACGAAAGTCTCCAGCATGAATAATAACGTGCCAATACTTCACTTTGATAACGGAGAAATGAGCAAAGAGGAGTTGATAGTGAGGCAATGCTCGGCTCTCTCAGGAGTACCAATGAACCTACTAGAGACAGGAAGGTGGAGGCAGGCTGGAGATGAAATTATAAATAAAGTTAGAGAGACATGGACAAAAATAAAAGGGCTTAAATTTTATTACTATAATGTCGCAGGGCACTCTATCGAAAGCATGATCAACATAATAAGAAGATTTTATTTCTCTGAGATCGGCAGGGGAAATCAAATGATATTTAGCTTTGATTATATTAAAACAAGTTACGAAAGGCAAAATGGAGCAAGCTCATGGGAGACAGTAGGAAGAATGGTAGATAAATTCAAACAGCTCATACAAAAAGAGCTTTGTTTTAATGACGGCCCCGTAGTTTCTATGCTTACTAGTGTTCAGAGCAATAGGTTAGGAATAACCAACAACAGGAGTTCAGACAATGTGGTTGACGACGAAAGCATAGTTTCACTATCGGATCAGATTACTCAATTCTGCTCTCACTTGTTCCTTCTTAGGCAAAAAACTATGGACGAAATACAGTCCGAATCGGAAGGGTTCGGTACCCACAAGCTTATTTGCTTAAAATACAGATGGTTAGGAGAGGACGTTCATAGAGCCTTGCAGCCAGTAGAAATGCCCGACGGAACAAAAAGAAAAAACTACATAAACCTTCACATGGAAAATTTCAACATAGAAGAAAGAGGGGATCTGCAGGATTTAGTTTCCCACATGGAATCAGAGGGAGTTGGAGCGGTTGAAGGCTTCATGGAAGAGCTTCCTAATATATGATCTCCCAGGAAAAAATAAAAGAATGCCTGACTAATCTTGGGTATAGACTTCAAGACAGGGGCCCTTATTGGCAAACTAACGCCATATTTAGAAACGGGGACAATCGAACCGCAATCCAGATATATAAAGACTCAGGAGTATGGAAAGATCACGTGCAGAATAGTCCGTTCTCTCCATTAAAAAGGCTGGTTGAGATGACCCTGGGGACAAACGACCCTAAAGAGCTTAAGAAGTATCTAGAAGATGACGATATAGGATCGAACTACAACAAAAAAAAATTCTCAGAGAAATTAGAAATGGAAGAAATATACCCAGAAAACTGCCTTAAAAAATTACTACCTCATTATAAATTCTACAACGACAAAAATATATCCTCTGATGTGCTGAAATCATTAAAATCTGGCTACGCGACCAGCGGAAAGCTTAATAATAGATTTATCTTCCCAATATATAACGAACACGGGCAGATCCATGGATTTTCTGGTAGAGATATGAGTCGCTCAACAAGCAGGCCAAAATGGAAGCACGTGGGAAGAAAGAAAGGCTGGGTATACCCACTTTATGCAAGCCCAAAAACAAAAGAATCCATAAGCAAGACGGGAGAAGTTATACTCGTAGAAAGCATAGGTGACTTGTTAAACCTAAACCAAAATGGGTACAATAACGTACTGGTTACTTTTGGCCTAGATATATCCACCAAGTTAATATGTTCAACATTATCGCTCAATATAAATAAAGTCGTAATCTCACTAAATAACGACTCTGGCTCAGAAAAAAACAGAGGATTAGAGGCTAGCATAAAAAATTACCTAAAACTATTAAACTACTATGATCCGGACAAGATACTAATATGCCTACCAACTGCAAAAGATTTTGGAGACATGAGTAATGACGACTTTAAATTGTGGAATAAAAAACTACAATCAACAAAGCCCGAAAAGCAGAAAAAATTCATCATTAATAAAATTAACGAAATATACAAAACTTTACCAAAGTCCCTATTAAAAAATAAAAAAATAATAACCAATGAGTGAATTAACTAAACTATCAGCAAGCAGAATTAAAACCGCACAAACTTGCTCTTGGACATACTGGTGCAATTATAAATTAAAGCTCCCTCAAGCAGGAAATGACGGCTCAAGTAGAGGAACAATATGTCACAATATATTTGAACTTCTAGGAGACAAGCATAAAGCTGAATTTAATAAAATAACAAAAGAAGGAACAATATGGAATACCAAGATTGTCGCCGCTCAAGTTAAGGAAGAAGCCGAAGAGTTAAAGGTTGATGATCAAGAAAATTTGGACTTGATCGACGAAATGATTGTTGCTGGGCTTCGTTGTGATTTCTTTGGAGACACAGAAGAAAAGCCTGAAGAAGCTGAATCGGAAAGGTTTTTTGATTTAGAGATAGATAAGCCCGAAAAAGGTATCAGGTACGCAGTAAGGGGCTACATAGATAAACTTTTCAAATACAAAGACAATTCGGTAATTATTAGAGACTTCAAAAGTAGTAAGCAAGTTTTCAAGGGGAAAGAAATAACAGACAACCTGCAAAACCTTATATACTCCCTAGCTGTAAAACATTTAATCCCAGAATCGCAACCCCAAAGTGAGTTTATCTTCTTAAGGTTTGATTTGGATAAGGATGTTCTAGGAGAAAGAGGAAAAGGTTATGTTAGAATGGAAAAGATAACAGAAGAAGAGTTGGAAGGCTTTGAGCATCAATTAACACAATTCCAAGAGTACCTAGACAACTTCGATGAAGCGTGTGCTACGAGTAACTTTGCAGCAAAGCAAGATTACCCCAGGGACGGAACGTTTGGAGGCCCTCTTGCTTGCGGAAAAGACGGCTACAAAATATCAAGAGGAGAACCAATACTAGATCAAAACGGAGAACCAATCAAAGCCTTTATTTGTCCATACAGAAAACCTATGGAGTACTACGCAATAAAAGATCAGGACGGAAACGTAACAAAAACATCCTTTATTGATAAAAAAGAAACGCTAGAAGCGGACGGCTCCAAAGGAGAGAAGGTTGTAAAAATGAAATATGATGGCTGCCCACACTGGGAGAACAAGCAAAAACTAGATGACTTCCTCGATTAAAGAATATATTGCAGCAGGGATTGTCGCGCAGTTTGGGAGTCTTGTGTTGCTTGGTCGGCGCAGTAAAAATTGCCACAACCTCTCAGGTCATTGGTCAATGCCGTGTGGAATGATTGATCCCGGAGAAAATTCCGAATATGCCGCAAGAAGAGAATTTCTTGAAGAGACCGGTGTTCTTGCGAACAAAGAAATAAAGTTTCTCGACGACTTCGAAGTGAAAGACGGCAAATACTTCGCGTTATACTCGATGCAGATAGACGACCTGATCTTCCCGAGCAATGACGCAATTGATGCAATAGAACATGACGAATGGGGCTTTTTTAAAATAGAAAAAAACTCACTTCCTTCACCAATGACAAAAGAAACAAGAGGCGCAATACTAAAGTTAAAATGATTTCCCTAATTACATCCATGTTTAATGCGGAAGAATTTATTGATTCTTTTATGGAAAACATTCTCGAACAAACTGTCTTTCATAAATGCGAACTGATAATCATAGATGCAAATAAAGAACCAGAAAAACACTTGGTAGAAAATTATCTAAAATATGAAAATATAAAATATAATCATATCAGTGACTTCGGGCTTAGTAAAGATCCCGGCGTTTATGGGTGCTGGAATCTCGCTATTAAAAACGCATTAGGGAAATACATAACGAATGCCAACGTAGATGACCGCAGAGCAAAGAACGCAATCGAAAAGCAATTTAACTTGCTTGAGAAAAAAGAGTATATAGACCTTGTATACTATCGAACCCTAGAGACAGACCTGCCAAACGAAACTGTTGAAAATAACTCAGCAAAAATAGAGTTCCCATGTATAGATTTTTCTTTTGATAATTTAATCAGAGTAAACTCCCCTCATTGCCAACCGATGTGGAGAAAAAGCATTCACGAAAGATTTGGATACTTCAACGAAAGCCTTAAATTCGCAGCGGATTACGACATGTGGTTAAGAGCTGCAGAGCGAGGAGCAAACATGCAAAGAATAAACGAAACACTTGGGTTATACTATAGAAACCCGCAAGGAATTTCCTCAAAAGAGGAAACCTTAATGGACGCGGTTCAAGAAGTAAATCAATTAAAAATGCAATATTTCAACAATGTACATGCGAAACAACTTACGTAAATTAGGAATAATTCAGCCAGGAAGAATAGGGGACATTATTATATGCCTGCCTATAGCAAAATATTATTTCGACAAAGGGTATGAGATAATATGGCCCATAGATAAAAAATACATTAATCATTTTGTTAATCACATTAATTATGTTCGATTTATAGAGTCTCCATATCACATTCAAAGCTGTTATAATATATGCCTACAGTCTGGATGTAATAATATAATTGATTTATCTTTTCGACTACCTGGTCCAGTCAATAATTTTAATAACACAAACTTTGAACTCGGTACTCTTCACTTCGATGAACTAAAATACGAAATAGCAAATGTACCGCTTGAAGAGAAATACAACCTATCAATAACAAGAAATAAAGACAAAGAAAATCAATTAGTAGAGGAATTAAAAATAAACAACGAAAAGTATTCAGTAATTCACACGCAAGGGTCAGACGGATACAGGGCATCTTTCGATAGAGATATATTTAAAAACAATCTGGTCATAGAGATATCCGAAATGACAGAAAGCGTTTTTGACTGGATTAAAGTTTTAGAGGGTTCAGAAAGTTTATGCATGATAGACAGCTGTTTTTCTAATTTATGCAATCAATTAAAATTAAAACAAAAGAAATATTTCGTTCACAGGCCGCCGCCCAATGTGCCGCCAGCCATAACAAGCGATTGGGTAATACATAATGAATAAAGTCGCCTTCACAATCGTCCTAAATGGCATGCCATTCATAAAGGATCAATACGAAATAATACCTAAAATATTTGATCATTGGTACATAATCGAAGGAGTTTCTAAAAATATTAATTGCACTAGATGGTGCAATCCCGTAGCTAGAGAATACCACGAAAACAACCTTTCGGTCGATGGAACTCGGCAATTCCTGGACACAATCAACAAGGAGAAGAAAATAACAGTAATTCGGAAAAAAAACGGAGACGCATGGAACGGAAAAGTTGAAATGTGCAACAGCTTCATGCATTTTATTAAAGATTGCGTATTGATGCAGATTGACGTAGATGAATTCTGGAGCGAAAGCGTCCTGCTTGATATATTCAAATACTGTAAGGCACACAATAACTTTGACGCCATGCAGTTCAGGTGTAGTTTTTACCTAGGAAGTAATCTCGTGGTTAATGGGAAAAATTGCTATGGAGATATGGACTGGGACTGGTGGAGGCTCTGGATGATAGGCAAGCATAATAGTTTCATATCTCATGAGCCGCCAAGAGTAAAAAATCAAGCGCTGGCAATTCACAAGAATAGTACTAGTAAAGCCGGATGGACTTTCGATCACTTTGCGTATAAATACAAACACCAGTTGGAATTTAAAGAAAAATTCTATGGATACAAAGACGCAGTCAATCAGTGGGAGCGGCTAAACTCGCTCGAGAGCTATGAGAATGTGTTCGCCGAAAAATACCTAAAATGGATAAAGACAAGGTGCCCGATAAAGAAAATTTAAGATTTGGAACGGACAGGGATGCCAGCGGCCTAGGTGACACATTATTACTTACCGCTGTATGCAAAAATCTACAGACCAAGCCTACCATCTTACTTCATCCAACTAAAGAGCGATTTAGTATTTTGTTTGACAAGATAGCTAACATTGAAATCACAACAGAGTCGCTGCCTCTATCTAACATAGGCGGCGGACACTATGCCACCCAAAAGCTTAAAAACTTTTATAGCAACGCTCAAGCCTTTGACGTAAGACCCATAGTGCTTCACACATGCATACAATCTGAAATATGGGCAGACAATATTATACGTTCTCTCGACAAACCCCCCTTGATATGGCAGCCATACTGTTGTCCTACCTGGCACAAGACGCGATCGATCCCTGAGCGCAAGCATCAGGGCATAACTGGCAAATATCAAGACCACTACTCGATATTAGATTTAAGCCGTGAGCCCTATAAAAACATACCTCTTTCTAAATATATATGCCTGTTGCGCAAGTGTGGCATGTACGTCGGTTGTAACACCGGGGACATGCATCTTGCAATTGCGGTTGGATGTAGCTGCGAAATACACGAGCCCCCCTCTTGCCGCTTTTTTCAGAGCGAAAAATGGAAATACTTCCACCCATCAGTAACATACAGGATAATCTAATATGACAACTTACACCAAGGATACTTTTATCGAACTGCAAAGAAGAACCGGCTCAGGAACAGACCGCTTCCCCTTAAGCAAAGACATCCAAGCGGCTAAAAATTTACTGCGAGACTGCGCCCAAATTTTAATCAGTAATAAAATTGAAACAATCCTATTATTTGGTAGCCTGCTAGGTTACTTTAGGGATAACGATTTAATTCCGCACGATGTAGATATGGACATTGGAGTTCTGAACGCTAATAACATTAAAAAAATCCGAAAACTGATAGAAGGGGGAAGCTTTAAAGAAAAAGGTATTCTAGCAATAAAAGACAGGGAATTTTCTTTATTCAGGGATGGGTTTTATGTTGATTTTTACTGTTTTAAAAAAGAGGGCTCTAAGTATTTCTCAACACTAGGGTACCCCCTTTACTTTCTTGAAGAAAAGAATTTCCCACTACAGAAAATAAATTTCTTAGGAATGGAATTTTCTACGGTTTTTAATATTAATGAATATATAGTAGATCGATATGGAACAGACTGGAAGAAACCCAAAAAAAATCATGGATCAAAATTCTGAAAACTCAAAATACTGGACAGACTTTTATTCGAGTCAGTCAGTCACTCCAAACCCCTCCCCCTTTGCCGCCTCATGCTTGCCATATATAAAAGAAGGCTCGACGCTAATAGACGTTGGATGCGGAAACGGAAGGGACTCGTCTTTTTTTGCAAGGTCCGGAATTAACGTCCTATCTATAGATCAATCCTTCCCGCAAGAACTTTTCGCAACAAACTGCTTTTTCTTAAATAGCGATGTGGATAACATGCCAAATATAAAATGCGATTATATTTATGCTAGATTCTTCATTCATGCCATCCCCCTGGATAAAGAAATCAAATTTTTAAGCTTCATCAAGAATAATTGCAAACATTTCTTTATTGAAGCGAGGTCAGATAAAAGTAAATTCAATGGAAATCACTACAGGCGCTTCATTAACTTAGAAAAATTAAAATCTAGACTAGATGCGCAAAACTTTAACTATACAGTAGAGGAGTCAAGAAACTTAGCTAAGACTGACACAGAAAACCCTGTCATAATAAGAGTCTACGGAAACGTTAATGATTAAGATAAGTGTAGACGAAGGATATGCATTTGATTATTTATCAATCCTGGAAATTAAGTCAAGAAAGATAAAACAAAACAAAACGCTATCTTCCTTCAAAGAATGTAAAAAATTAATCAGCTCGCAGTTAAGCGGCGAATTGTTTAGTAAAATTTACAGCTCCAATGAATACTCTGCGTGCCTAAAGGCTAATCAAGAAACATTTAATGCTGTAGAAAGAGCGAGGTACGGAAAAATATCCTCCAAGGAAGTAGACGACCTAAACATGAAAAGGTATGCAGCGAAATCCAACCTGCAGAAAAAATTCTTTAATAATAAATTATCTGAGAGTAAGACATAGAACTATAAATCTTTTCTTTTTTCTTTAATATTACGTAATGAAAAAAATAATAGTAACAGGAGTCACTGGTCAAGACGGAAGCCACATGGTCGATTATTTATTAAAGAATACCGATTATAAAATATACGGAACAGCTCGAAGATTAAGCGTTAAGAATCACGAAAACATATTGCATCTAGAGGATGAGCCTCGATTTGAGTTAATCAGTATGGACTTAAATGATGCTCATAGTATTCGTGATGTAGTAATCGACATCCAGCCAGACTTTTTTATAAATTTCGCCGCACAGTCTTTTGTGGCTGGAAGCTGGGATTTTCCGATTCAAACTTGGGACACCGATGCAAATGCAGTGCTTCACATTCTTGAATCAATTCGCCGATTTGCCCCGCAATGCAGATTCTATAACGCCGGATCTTCCGAGGAATTTGGAGATGTGGTCTTTAGTCCGCAAAACGAAAATCACCCACTTAGACCTCAATCTCCTTATGGGGCCGCAAAATGTGGAGCTAGGCACATCGTAAGGGTATATAGAGAATCTTATAATTTATATGCAATACAAGGGTGGTTATTCAATCACGAAGGAAGTAGAAGGGGGCTTGATTTCGTAACTCGAAAAATAACGCACACAGTAGCAAGAATAAAAACAGCCATAGAGAAAGGTAAAAAAGTTCCAACCCTGAAACTTGGAAACATAGAAGCAAAGAGAGACTGGAGCGACGCAGAAGATTTTATGGACGGAGTTTGGCTAATGCTTAATCAAGAAAAACCAAAAAACTATGTTCTCGGAAGTGGAGAAATGCACACTGTTAGAGAATTCATGGAAGAAGCCTTAAAGTGCGCTGGTATAGAATTTAAACCCTCAGGAAAAGAAGAGGATGAAAAATATCACACAAAAGACGGACTGTTGATTTTTGAAGTTGATCAAAAGTTTTATAGGCCGGCAGAAGTTCACGAACTATGCGGAGACCCATCTCTTGCGGAGAAAGAGTTGGGTTGGGCAAGACAAACCGACTTCCAAGGCTTGGTCAAGAAAATGTACAAAAGCGATTATATTGCACTAAGCAAATGAAATCGAATAAAATTTTCGTCGCAGGACACAACGGAATGGTTGGCTCGGCCGTCTTAAATAAATTAAAAAGCGAAGGCTTCAATAATATCATCACAAAAACTCGAAGAGAATTGGATCTAACAAAACAAACTGAAGTCAATAAGATGTTCGGGAAAGAGAGGCCTGAAATGGTTGTTATTTGCGCAGCTAAGGTGGGAGGCATATTAGCAAACAGCACTAAAAAAGCCGACTTTATATATCAAAATTTGCAAATAGCAACAAACTTAATCCACGCTTCGCACATTTACAATGTTAAAAAAATGATAAACCTTGGAAGCTCTTGTATTTATCCTCGAGATGCAGAAATACCCATTAAAGAAGAGAGCTTATTAACGGGCGCATTAGAAAAAACAAATGAGCCATATGCAATAGCTAAAATAGCAGCTATAAAACTATGCGAAAGCCTTTACGAACAATACGATAATAATTTCTATTCGATAATGCCGTGTAATATGTACGGGCCGAGAGATAATTTTGACCTAAAAAGCTCCCATGTCTTACCTGCATTAATTCGCAAGGTTCACGAAGCGAAAGAAAGCGGCGCAGATAGCATTGAGGTCTGGGGGTCGGGCAAAGCATTAAGGGAATTTCTTTATGTCGAGGATCTCGCCGAAGCAATATCTTTTTGTTTAAAAAATGTGAATGCCTCAGATATTTACAAACAAGAGATATCTCACCTCAATTGCGGATCCAATAAAGAAATTTCCATACTTGAATTAACATCTTTAATTAAAAACATCATTGCATATAAAGGAGATATTACATTCGACAACTCAAAACCCGACGGAACATATAGAAAAAAAATGAACAATGCTCGAATTTCAAAAATAGGATTCAACCCGAGAACCTCCCTAGAAGAAGGGTTGCGAAGAACATATAATTGGTATATAGAAAACAAACAAAAAATTGTGTAATACAATACTTATGAACAACGAACATTTCCCAAATAGAATTCTTGAAGCTCTTCAAGAAAAAGTAAAAGCTCACAACGCAAAGTGCGCAAGCAAAATAACTCTATCTCAATTACAAAAGGTTTATCGGCGCGGAGCAACTGCGTTTGCGCAATTCGGCAAACCTGGAAAAGCTCGAGGTCAATGGGCAATCGCTAGAGTAAATATGTTCTTAAAAATGGTACAAGGCTTTCGAGTTAAAGACTCCTACAGAAAAGCTGACCAAGATATTTCAGACGCTGGAGTTTTAATCGACGATGGAGTTAGGGACGAAAATTTCTTTTCTGAAGAGAACTTGATAGAGGCTAGTATAGAAATAAAACAAAACCAACTGCAAGAAGATCCATCTTTCACCTCAGAAATGTGGGCCACAATCTTTATCGATGTCGACGAACTAGGTTTTGAAGAGTACATAAACGAAGAAGCGTGGGCTGCGGAAAAAAACAAAGGAAAAAAATTAAACAAACCCTTCAGGACATCTAAAGGTCCAAAGAAATTTTCTGTTTACGTTAAAAACGAAAAAGGTAATGTAGTAAAAGTTAACTTTGGAGACCCAAATATGGAAATAAAACGGGATAATCCCGCCCGAAGAAAAAGTTTCAGAGCTAGGCATAACTGCGAGAATCCAGGCCCTAAAACAAAAGCTAGATACTGGAGTTGCAAAATGTGGAGCAAAAAGAGCGTCACAAACATGACCAAAGCAGAAGAGGCAGAAGACCTAGAGGAGTCAGAAGAGGTTGAAGAGCAAATTCTCGAAGAAGAATCCGAAGCAAAAAAAGGCCTTTGGGAAAACATCAGAGACAAGAAAAAAAGAATGGGCAAAAAATATAAAGCCGCAAAGCCTGGAGATAAAGATCGCCCAAGCAAAGAGGCATGGAAAAAAGCTCAATCTAAAAAAATGAAAAAAGATTACGCAGCGGAAGATGAATTTAAGCCTCATATGATGTATGACCCAAAAACAGGAAAAGCTTATAAAGCTAAAACCATGGAAGACCATTTAAAAATGAAGAAAATGGGATATACTCACGAGAAACCTAAAGCTTAAAACTCCAACAACTTAAAACCTAAAGCCTCGCTAGTTCCTAGCGGGGCTTTTTTTGGCACGATTATAGCAAATATAATATTGTAAACTCAATAACGCAGTCGTTATTGAGACAAATTTACACATTACATACAAACAACAATCAAAACAAGGAGACAATATGTCATACTATATCAAAAACAATAATTCTTTACATTCTTTCTTAGATTCCATATTAGACGATTTATACTATGAAGATTTAAAACCTCAAAGAAAATCTAACATTATAAAAGAAGAAGGCTTCGTAACTATACAAATCGAAGCGGTAGGATTAAATAAAAAAGATATCGATATACAAACAAAAGAAAATATACTACATGTATCATACGAGAATAAAATAAAAGATGATACCAAATACTCACAACAACAAATATCCTTCGATTCATTCGAAAATAAATATAAACTGCAAAGCGATATGGATTCAAAAAATATATCCGCAACAATGAATAATGGATTATTGAATATAAAAATCCCTAATATTAAAAATAAAACAAGCTCAAGAATAAAAATAACTTGACATTTGCATAAAAATGCTTTACTATAGTGCTCTTTAATATTATGAAGAAAACAAAATTAATTATTACCGCCCTTTTAGGGTTTTTTATTAACGCCGCATCAGCAGAAACTTATTCTCTAGGCACAAAATACGCTTCCGATTATTTCTTTCGAGGTTCGCTAATGACCCAAGAGTCTATTCAGGCAGATCTGGGAGTAAGTGGAAAAGTTTTTGGCTTGGATTATTCCGCGAATGCATTTACAAATCAATCGGTAGAATCGGGAGTAGATACTTATATTCTTAACGGAGGGGTATCGAGAAGCTTTTTTGGAGATCTGCTTGGGGCGTATGCAGGAATTGGTCACATAGAAAATGTTTCAGGAGAAGCTTTAATGGAGGTAAACGTTCGACTAAGCGTTGACACTCTATTATCTCCAACCGTTTCTTTTTTCAGGAATTTGAACGAGTCCCTGTATACCTCAGAGTTATCGCTATCTCATGACCTTGATCTAGATTTCGCCTCACTGGGCATTCTAGGTTCTGTTGGAATATCTGACCTAACAAACTCAAACAGCGAAACCTATCATTCATTAGGGGTGAACGCTTCAAAATCCATTGGAGAAAAATCTGAAATCTGCCTGGGAATTGAAAGAGCTGACTCGGATTTAATTGAGGCGGAATATATTTTCGCACTAGGTGTTTCAACACAATTCTAAAATAAATTATGAAAAATACAATCGATACGATTAAATCATATGCAGGAGGCGTTACAAGCGTTCTTTTGTCAATAATCGGCCTCTTGGTCGTAGCTCAAGTCGTCTTTGGCGAAGGAGCTCCTATTAACGTAATCGGCAACCTTCAGGACGTCGTAACTGGATTTGTCGGGCAAGGCGCCTCCTTAGCGGGAATCATTACCTTGTTGCTATTGGTCGCTTTATTGAGGCCAAGCCCAGATAAAGGCTAGTAGATAATCTACCCCAAACACAATCAAGCCGCCTTCGGGCGGCTTTTTTGTGCTCTGACAACTTCCGCTGAATTTATTGTGTATTTAGTATTCCATAGTTGCAAAAAAGTTATTTACACAGGCTAGTTTTAAATTGACATATGCCCATTTAAATGGTATCATTATAAAATAAAATATGAACATAAACGTAAAAAAACGAAACGGTAGACTTCAGCCTTTTTTGGTAGAAAAAATTAACGCAAATGTAGAAAGAGCATGTAAAGAAATCGAGGACACTTCCGTCAGTGAAGTTCTTCTTGATGCTCAATTGCAATTGTTCGACAAAATAACAACGAGTCAAATAGATACAGCTCTAATTCTTTCTGCTAGAGAGAAAATAGAAAAAGAACCAAATTACAGCTTTGTTGCTGCGAGATTATTGCTAAACACTGTATATAAAGAAGTTTTCAAAGAGGGAGTTGATTCGGACACTTTTAAACTTCAATACAGAAAAAGCTTTATACAAAATATAAAAAAGCTAGTAAAACTAGAAAAGCTCAACCCAAAAATGCTTGAATTCGATCTCGCAAAATTATCCGAAGCTTTAAGAATAAGGAGGGACGAGTCTTTTAAATACTTAGGTATTCAAATTCTAACCGATAGGTATTTCATTAGGCACGACGATAAAATCATGGAGGCTCCTCAATGTTTCTGGATGAGGGTTGCCATGGGGTTATCTCTAAACGAAGAAAACAAAGAAGAAAGTGCGATCAAAATATATGACATGTTTAGTCAGTTTTTGTATACTTCTTCTACCCCGACTCTTTTTAATAGCGGGACTACTCATTCTCAATTAAGCTCTTGCTATCTCAACACTTTTGACGACAGTATCGACGGCATTTTTGATGGAGCGTGGCAAGAAGCTAGAAAATCTAAGTTTGCAGGCGGCTTGGGGTTTGATGTAACTCCGTTCAGGTCTTCAGGTTCTCACATTAAAGGTACAAACGGAATATCTGGAGGCCTAATACCTTGGCTTAAAATCTACAACGACCTTCTCGTTGCAGTAAATCAAGGAGGAAAAAGGCCTGGAGCAGGGTGCGCCTATCTTGAACCTTGGCACTTAGATTACGAGGATTTCCTTAACTTAAGAAGGAACACTGGAGACGATCGGCTGCGCTGCCACGACATGAACACTGCGTCTTGGATTCCTGATGAATTTATGAGAAGAGTAAAAAACGAAGATGTTTGGTACTTTTTTGATCCGTCCGAGGCCGATTTGCACGACTGCTTCGGAGCTGAATTTGACAAAAAGTACAACCAGCTATGTAATCAAGCAGAAGAAGGTTTAATAAAAAATTATAGAATAACTACTGCAAAAGAACTTTGGAAAAAAATGCTTAAAGTCTTATTTGAAACCTCTCACCCATGGAACACATTTAAAGACCCCTGTAATATACGCTACACAAATCAACACGAAGGAGTCGTTCACAGTAGCAACCTCTGTACGGAAATAACGCTCCACACAAAGGCCTCGAAGTACGACAAAGGCGAAAAGACAGAAATAGGAGAAACAGCGGTCTGCAATCTTGGATCAATCAATATCCTTAATCATATGAAAGAAGATGATACGATTGACTATGACAAGCTAAAGAATACAATTCACACTGCGATTAGAGCTTTAGACAACGTGATAGACTTAAACTTCTACCCAACAAAAGAAGCGAGCAATTCCAACTTGAAAAACAGGCCTATTGGGCTGGGAATGATGGCCTTGCACGATGTACTGCATAGAATGAATATAAACATTGATAGCGATGAAGCTGTTAAATTCAATGACGAATTGTTTGAATTCTATTCTTACCATTCTATTTTTGCCAGCTCCCAACTCGCTAAAGAAAAAGGTTCCTACAAAACTTACAAAGGGTCACTGTGGAGCCAGAATAAACTGCCAATCGATTCTTATGCAGATTTAATGAAATACAAGGGCAAGAAACCAAACCTCGAATCCTCTCTGGATTGGAGCGAGGTCAGGAACCACATCAGCGAGCACGGCATGAGAAATTCAAATGTGATGGCTATTGCCCCTACGGCAACAATCGGCTATATAAACGGAGTCGAACAAAGCGTTGAGCCAAATTTCTCTGTATTATTTGTTTATGAAAATAAAAGCGGAAACTTTTACATCACTAATCAGCATTTTATAAATGATATGAAAAAAGAAGGGTTATGGAATTCTAATACCGCAAAACTAATTAAAGATGCCGACGGAGATCTTTCTGTATTAAATGGAGACATCCCTTCATGGATAAAGTTAAAATATAAAACGGCATTTGATAGAGATATGTTCAAACTGATAGACTGCAATGCAGTCAGGCAAAAATGGATCGATCAGGCCATAAGCTTTAATTTGTACAATAAAGAAACATCCTTGAAATATTTAAATGACGTATATATGTCTTGCTGGGAAGCTGGATTAAAAACAACATACTACCTAAGAAATAGGGCTGCATCTAAAGTTGAAAAATCAACATCAGAATCAGACAAAGGGGAAGAAGCCTCGGCTTGCAGCATTGAAGCTGCGAAAAACGGGGGGTCTTGCGAGAGTTGTCAATAATTGATCCATTTTTGGGTTGACTTCGTTATCAATGTATGATATATTATAATTATGGAAGATAAAACTGGAAAACTATTAACTGAAGATGTGGCAGGCGTAAACAGAATATTACCCCACAAGCACAAATACGCATGGGATTTATTTCTAAAAAGCTGCGCAAACAATTGGATGCCAACAGAAATCTCAATGCAAAACGACATTAAACAATGGAAGAATAATGAAATTACAGAAGATGAAAAATTACTTGTTAAACGCTGCCTTGGGTTTTTTGCTGGATCTGAGTCTCTGGTCGGTAATAATCTTTTGTTATCTGCCTTTCGCTATGTTACGGACGCTGAGTGCCGTCAGTACATCCTTCGTCAAGCGTTTGAAGAAAGCCTTCACAACCTCACGGTAGTTTATATTTGTGATAGCCTTGACCTAGATATAGAGGAAGTGTTCAACGCTTACGAAACGATTCCCAGCATAAAAGCCAAGGATGATTTCCTGATGCAAATAACCAATGATATTAGTGCTCAAGATTTTGACGCAAACTCAACAAAGGGCAAACAAGAAATATTAAGAAACTTCTTAACGTATTGGATAGTGTGCGAAGGAACATTCTTTTTTAGCGGCTTCGCAATGCTTCTTGCTCTAGGAAGGCAAAATAAACTTCAAGGCATCTCCGATCAAATTAAATACACCCTCAGGGACGAGAGCTCTCACATTGCATTTGGAACTTACTTAATAAATACAATTATAGAGCAAGAGCCTGAAGTTTGGACCAAGGAAATGCAGGATGAATTTGTCGAACACATGAAAAAAGCTGTGGAGCTCGAGATAGCTTATGCCCACGACGTGCTTCCCACTGGAATTCTAGGTTTAAATGCGGATATGTTTGTGGATTATATGCACTATATTGGCAATCGCAGGCTAGAGGCTATAGGGTTAGACTATAGATTTCCAAGTGACAAAAACCCATTCCCCTGGTTGGGAGAAGTGGTCGATGTTCAGGCAATGGGAAACTTCTTTGAGAGAAGAGTAAGGGAATATCAACAAAGCGGATCCCTTGAGGACGACTTCTAATGTAAAGGCTTTAATTTGGTGTAAATAGTATTATGAATAAGTTAATAATTATTACACTTTTATCAATACTGTCATCAATATCATCCTTCTCTTCAATTAATAGAGATTTTTACTCAAAGAATAAGCAAAAAATAAATGGATCAATAGTAAAATACTTCGACAATGGAGATGTCTTATTAGAAAGATCAAATGACAAACAATTGTTCAGAATAAAACTAGATATATTCACAGAAGATGATCAAGCTTTCGTAAAAAACAATTTTCCACCCAATCATGAATCTCTACCCACATTCAAAAAACCTCTTTCAGATAAAGATTTAAAAATTAATTCAGAATTTATAGATAAAATTATCGAATCGAAACTCAGGTCTTATGGAGAAAGGCCTAATAAAGAAATCTCTAACGAGACTTTTCTTCGAAGAGCCTACCTGAAGATTATTGGAAGGATACCCACCTTAAAAGAAGCTCAGGGTTTTCTTGGAAACAGGGATAAAAAATCCAGAACTCAACTAATTGATAAACTTTTAAACTCGGAAGGGTACAATAAAAATTGGTATATCTATTGGGCCGATATACTCCGAGCGAAAACTCGAGTAGGAAATCAAGGTTCAGATGGGTATCCGTTTATAAAATACATAAAAGATTCCATTTCCTCGAATAAGCCTTACGATATTTGGGTTAAGGAAATGCTTTCTTCTACAGGTCCTATGTGGGAAATGAATAACGGGGCTGTTGGCTATTTTTACCGCGACCAAGGCATGGGACTAGACAACATGTCGAATACGGTTCGTGTGTTTCTCGGTACAAGCTTGGAGTGCGCTCAATGCCACGATCACCCCTTCGACCGCTGGACACAAAAACAGTTCTACGAAATGGCTGCATTTACCAATGGAGCAGAAAGAATGAAAAGAAAAGATGAAGAGCTTAATAAACTTTCAAAACTCATAAGAGCCTTACAGAAAGAAAACCCAGAAGACAGAAATAAAATTCGAAGAGCTTTCCTTCCAGTGCAAAACTTACTATCTCCAGGCTTAGACGACTTAGGAAAAGGTTCGATTTCTTTACCCAAGGATTACCAATACGACAATGCAAAACCTGGGCAAAAATTAAAAGCTAAAACTATTTTTGGTTTAGCGGTAGAATTAGATGAAAACCTCGAACAAAAAGGTTCCCGCACTTCTTATGCTAGTTGGTTAGCGTCTGCTACTAACCCTAGGTTTTCAACTGTAATAGCGAATCGGCTGTGGAAATCTGCTTTTGGATATGGTTTAATAGAGCCTGTGGATAATATATACGATGACACGCTACCGGTTCATCCAGAAATGATGCTTCATTTAGAAAAGTTGATGGTTGCCTTAGACTTTGACACAAAAGAATTTTTAAGAATTATTTATAATACAAAAGCCTTCCAAAGAGAGGTTCCAATAGGAGATATAATCCCTAGAGACTCAAAAGATGACTCGCTACCCCCAGAGGTGAAGTGGGTAATATCTAAAACTCAAGGAAATAAACCTTACTTCTATCAAGGTCCCGTAATGCAAAGAATGAGCGCTGAGCAAATTTGGGATTCATTAGTGACTCTAAATTTTTACGATTTAGATAATAGAATTAATTCTCGAGCTCCCGAAGAAGGTTTTGAGGAATACCTTAGATACAAAGAGATGACGGCTGAAGAAATATTTCAAGAAATCGCACCCAAACTTAAACAGCAAGAAGCTGTCTCTATGACCCCAATAAAAAAACAGGAGTCAAGCAGCAAGACGAGCCCTAAACGAAAAGGGTTTTTAACTCGCGATATAAACTCCCTAAGAGCTTCTGAGGTTGGGGATCCTGCGCCCAGAGGGCATATGATTTTACAGTTCGGAGGGTCTCCTCGTGACCAAATCCAAGTATCTCATAAGGAAGCGGCAGTCAATCAAGTACTGGCTTTAATCAATGGCTATGTCGAAAAGAATATTATTAATAATAAAAAGTCCGCCACCCTCAGTGAAATCCTCGAAGCTTCAAGCATGGAGGAAAGGATTAATTTATCATTTCTTGCCATTTTACAAAGAAAACCTAACTCTAAAGAACTAAAAGATTTTAAAGAAACAATTAAAAAACTAAACACCAAGGATTACCATAAGGACATAGTTTGGGCTCTAATAAATAGTCACGAATTTATGTTTGTTAAATAAAATGAAAACAAATATCGAAAAATTAGACGAATTAAAAAGAAGAGAGTTTATTACAAGCGCGGCAAAGGCGTGCCTCGGAGTTGGGCTCCTACCAATGGCTGGTTCTTATATTCATAATAGCGCTGAAGCTTTTACTACTGGCCCTAGGCCCGCTACCGCCCGTTATGTTATTTACTTAAATATGAGCGGAGCGATGTCTCATCTCGATACATTTGGAACAAACCCAGATGTGCCAGAGATACAAGGCCCAACAAAATCTATTCCGACTTCTGCTGACGGGGTTATTCTTTCTGAGAACCTTCCGTTAACCGCAAAACACATGCATAATGCTGCAATCATTCGAACAATGTCAACAAGTCAAGGGGCTCACGAACAAGCAAGTTATCTTATGCATACAAGCTATTTAAAGCGAGGTACCATTGCCCACCCTACATTCGGAAGCTGGGTATCAAAACTTTCGGGAGCAATCAATAGCACTATTCCATCCAATGTGCAAATCGGATCTAATCCAGCAGGAGCTGGATTTCTTGAGTCTAAATTTGGACCCCTCCCAATAGGCAACCCAAGCAGTGGCTTAGCAAACAGTAAGCTTGCAGACTATATTGATCAAAATCGATTTGGAGGCCGTTTATCTATGGCTCAAAAAATGAACTCCTCTTACCTTAACCAATATGATCAGAAGCAGGTTCGAGCTTACTCTGATCTTTATAAAGACGCGGTCAAACTTATGCGAAGCGAGGACTTGAAAGCTTTTGATATAACTCTAGAGCCAGAGTCAATGCATGAACTTTACGGAAAAACCAATTTCGGGCAGGGCTGCTTGCTTGCTCGCCGCTTAATAGAAAATCAAGTTCGTTATGTGGAGGTTAGTCGAGGAGGGTGGGACACCCACGATAATAACTTTGAATCCGTTGCGGACAATTGCGCAGACATTGATAAAGCGTTAAGCGCTCTTTTGATTGATCTTGAAATGCGGGGACTGCTTAAGGAAACTATGGTTGTTTTGACTTCAGAATTTGGCAGAACCCCCAAGATAAACGAGCGTGACGGAAGAGATCATTGGCCGTATGGATTTACGGCTTTTCTTGCTGGCGGGGGAATTAAAGGGGGGACAGTCTACGGAAAAATGGATGAGCTAGGCAGAAACCCAGCCGAGGGTAAATTTGTTGACCCGGCATCGTTAAATGCAACTATAGCATATGCCATGGGGCTACCCTTAAATAAAATACAAACATCTCCCTCCGGCAGGCCATTTAAAGTAGCCCACGACGGAAAGCCCTTGTTTGATATACTTAATTAATAATTAAAACAACCCACTAAAACCGCTATTAGCGGTTTTTTTGTTTACAAGTTTAGTGTTGACAACTTAATGAAATTCTGGTAAAATACTCTACATGATACCATTATTTAAAAGCCACTTCTCAATTGGGAAAAGTATACTTACTCTAGCAAACCCAAGAGATCAAAAAGAAGGAAAAGCAGACAGTGTTTTCTCAATAGCTAAAAGCTGTAAATTAAAAGAGGTTGTGTTAGTGGAGGATTCGCTAACAGGATTTCTTCAGGCCAAAAAAAACGCAGACGACTTGAAGATTAAATTAATATTTGGGTTAAGGATCGACATGAGAACCGATGCAAAAATAAACCCAAAAGAAGAGCTCTTAACTTCTTCGCATAAAATAATTATTTTCGCAAAAAACTCAAAAGGGTGCGAGCGGTTAAATAAAATCTACAGTGAGGCTTTTTCGGATAATTATAACGCGGTAGACGAGAAATTACTAAAGAAATACTGGAGCAAGAAAGATCTAGCCTTAGCTATACCTTTTTACGACTCATTTATATATAACAACTTAATGAAATTCTCTAACTGCACTCCAAACTTTTCTCCTTATAGTCCGATCTTCTTTACTGAAGATAACTCGCTACCGTTTGATAACTTTCTAAAGAGAAAGGTAGAAGATTACGCATTAAAAAATAAACTAGAAACACAAGAGACAAAAAGTATTTATTATAAAAATAAAAAAGATGCCACCGCATTACAAACCTACAAATGTATAACCGGAAGAACTTTCGGAAACAAAACCTTATCAAAACCAAACTTAGATCACTTCGGTAGCAATGAATTTTGCGTCGAAAGCTGGGAGGAAAAAAAATGAAAGAATCACTACTAAGGTTTAAGAAAAACCAAAAATACCTACTGTTTGATTACGAAACATGCAACCTAAACTTAACCGCAAATAACAAACCCTGGCAACTAGCGTTCTTAGTGATTGAAGGCGGAGAAGTAAAAGAAAAGAAAGATTATTGGCTAAAATGGAAAGAGCTTAATGTATCTCCGGAAGCTGCAAAAATCACAGGTTTTACTGAAGCTAAATACAAAAAGAAAGCTACCTGCCCAAAAGAAGCCTTAGATGACTTTGAGCAATACCTATACGACGATTCTTATATCAAGGTTGGCCATAATTTACTAGGGTTCGATGTATATATGCACAACCTGCACAGAAAACTAATCAACCCAAAAGCCGAATCAGACTATAGTTATACAGAAAATTTAGTAGACACCCTCTGCCTCGCGAAAGCTTTAAAGAAAAGGATAAAGCTAGATAAAGATGATGATTTTTTAGCTTGGCAATACAGACTCAACAACTTAATAGAAAGAGGTCTTCGCTGCAACCTCAAACAATGCTGCAAGGATTTTGATGTCGAATTCAACGAATCAAATCTACACGATGCCCTTTATGACATCAATATTAATTTCGAAGTTTTTAAAAAAATGATATGGGAAATAGAAATATGAGCTTTACAGAACAGTTTACAGATTATAAAGATTGCTGCCCACCGGGGGTGCGTTTGCCTGAGATTAAAATCGAGCAAAAATATTACGATATACTTAAATCAGATAACACAATATCTAATTTTGAGTTCCTTAAAAAGCTTTGCCACAAAGGAGTTTATGACAAGGGGATAGATAAATTCAATAATAAGAAAGATTACTTCGATAGAGCGAAAGAAGAATTAAAAATATTAAAAGAGTTAGGTTTTATTGATTATATATTATTAAATTGGGACATAATTAACTTTTGCCACGAAAAGGATATTCCTACTGGCCCAGGAAGAGGGTCTGCAGCAGGCTCTCTGGTATTGTATTTGATTGGGGTAACGAACGTCGACCCCGTTAAGTATAATTTATTTTTTGAAAGATTCGTATCTAAGAGTCGAGCAAAGAAGACAATTCAAGACGGAGTCACTTTTTTAGACGGAAGCCTTCTTGCTGATGTTGATAACGACATAGCCTACGAAAGAAGAATTGAAGTTATAGAGTATATCGAAAAGAAGCACCCTGGGAGGACAGCTAAAATATTAACATTAAATACTTTAAGCGGAAAGCTATGCATTAAGGAGTGCGGCAAAATCGTAGGAGAGCTTTCTGAGCAGGAAGTTAATGAAGTCAGCCTCACAATACCAAAGAAATTTGGAGTAGTGCTTCCTATATCCGAAGCCTTACAAGAAAGCGAAAAATTCGGAGAATGGTCTGGAGAGAATTCAGAGGTATTCGAAATAGCTCTTAAGCTAGAAGGCTTAAATAAAAACACGGGAGTTCATCCTAGTGGGATTGCGATATCATTTGACGAAATAACCAAGACTTGCCCTACTCAGCGAACTAACGATGGCGCACTGGTAACGGGATACGATATGAATTGGGTGTCTGAGTTGATGGTCAAGTTCGACATATTAGGACTTAGAACCTTGAGTGTTATATCTGATGTTTGTAAAGACTTAGGGATATCGAGTGAAGAAATCGACTTAAATGATTCGAACTTATTCGCTCCCCTCCAATCCTTAAAAACTCCACATGGTTTATTTCAATTAGAGTCTGATACTAATTTTAGGGTCTGCAAAAAGATCAAACCAGTAGACTTAGAGCAATTAAGTGCGGTTATAGCAATTGGAAGGCCGGGAGCTTTAGACTTTTTAGATAGTTATGTGACATATTCAGAAAGCGGAGAATCTCAAGTGATACACGACTTTTTTACTGATATTCTAGATTACACAGGAGGAATACCCTTGTACCAAGAACAGCTAATGCAGATGGCCGTAAAAATAGGTTTTACTCTCGACGAGGCGGAGCAATTGAGAAGGATAGTCGGCAAAAAAAAGGTAGACCAAATGCCTGCGTGGAAAGCTAAGATAGAAGAAAAAGTTGAAGAAAATGACTTGCCTAGAGAAATTAGTCAGATACTATGGGGAGTTGCAGAGGACAGCGCGAACTACTCATTCAATAAGAGTCATAGTATATCTTACTCAGTGCTTTCGGCCTGGACTACTTACTTAAAATTCAAATACCCACAACAATTCTTCTTATCTTTATTAAAGATGACCAAGTATGAGCCTTCCCCTCAAGAAGAAATATCCAAAATATCCAAAGAGCTGTCTCACTTTGGAATTCGATTACTATGTCCAGACTTAGCTAAATCTAAAATGGATTTTTCCATTGAAGGGAAAGATATAAGGTTTGGCTTAAATAGCATAAAGGGAGTTAGCGAGAAATCCCTAGAGTCACTTAGGGACTTTAGGTCAACAGACACTCCGACTAAGTACGATATTTTCTTAGCGGCAAAACAAGCCGGGCTAAACATAGGAATATTAAGCGCCCTAGCTCAAGCTGGAGCCATGCAAAGTAAAGGCGAAAACCGCTCACTAATGGCACTAGAAGCTCAAGCCTTCAATATATTAACTGATAGGGAGAAAAGAAACTTTATACTTCTTGGAGAAAAATACAACTACAAGCTTCTGAACTGCATAGCGGATGCAAAAAAGGGCCTACTAATCGCAGATGACGGCAAGCCATTAATGAAGGAGTCGAGATTCAACACCTTTAAGAAAAAGTACGATAGATATAAATCTATTTATGATAAAAACAAAAAGTACGAACAATTCGCAAATTGGTATTTTGAAACAGAGCTTTTGGGCTACAGTCACAGCTCAAATTTAAAGACTTGCTTTATGGATAGCTACAACTCACTAAATGATTCTAGAGACTTGATGATGCTTGAGGCGGATGGAAAAGGTAAATTTATAGGAGTCGTAGAAGATTGTATAAAAAGAACGTCTAGAAACGGAAATAAGTATATGAAATTATCGATATCGGATGAATATGGAAGGTACGATGCGATGCTACTAAATTCAAGAAGGGGTAATTTTTACGACAAATACTTCAGCTCCGAGCAAAAAACTCCGCTAAAGAAAAATATCGTAGTCGCATACGGAAGGAAGGGAGAAGACATTGTTTTTCTTGACTCTTTATCCATAATGGACGAGAAGATATATATGAAAATGTCTGAAATTAAGTAATTGAGGTGTAATCAGAAATGAAAATGACTCCAAAACCTAATTTTACGCCGAGAGCTCAGCAAGCAATTAACGAATCTAAAAAAATCGCATTAAAATATGGAAACGAACTAATAACCTTAGACCACTTATTCCTTGGAATGGTAAATCTAAGCGCGGGAATACTAAGTGAAGTTTTATATTTATTACAAATAGATCAAGAAGCGTTAAGGATACAGATAGAAAACTCGCTGTTCGACTTCAACCAAGAGGGGAATAATATATTCATACCTGAAGACCTAGAACCTGTTTATGATGAACATTTCCACTTAGTATTAAAAGTGTCCGCCGCGATCAGCGATAAGCTTGGTCATGAGTATGTTGGATTAGAACACATTCTACTGGCTTTACTAAAATACGAGGATTCTAATATTCCTCATTACTTTGAATCGTTTCACGCCTCAGGGGATGACATTATTGCAGAGGTAAGGGAATACTTACATTTATCCAAGGATTACGTACAACCCAAGCAGGATCGATTAAAATTCTTCACTCAACAGGCAGCCCCAAAAGAGGCAAAGTTAACTAATCTCGAAAAGTTCGCAACGAACTTAAACCTAAAGGCTCAGCAGGGAAAATTCGACAACATAATAGGAAAAGAAAAAGAAATAGATGATGTGTGTGAGATTTTATGCAGAAGGACAAAGAATAATCCAGTACTGCTTGGAGAGCCTGGCGTCGGCAAAACAGCGATAGTGGAAGGCCTAGCACAGAACATAGCGAGAGGCACTAGTTGCGACTTTCTAATAAGTAAGGTTATATATTCGCTAGACCTAGGCTCTTTAATAGCCGGAACAAAATACAGAGGCCAGTTTGAGGAAAGATTGAAGGCTATTATAGACGAAGCGAGAAAGAATACAGATATAATACTATTTATAGACGAAATACATACGCTAGTAGGAGCTGGAAGCGCAGAAGGAAGCATGGACGCTGCAAATTTATTGAAACCTCTATTGGCTAGAGGCGAATTAAAATGTATAGGAGCTACAACGCAAGCCGAATATAAAAAATCAATACTAAAAGACGGAGCCCTAGATAGAAGATTTCAATCCGTTAAGGTTATCGAGCCAAGTAAAGACCAAACTCGCCAAATCATAGATGGAATAAAATCTAATTATGAAAAATTTCACACGATTATATATCCAGAAGACGTACTAGATTTAATTGTTGATCTATCCTCAAAATACATACTTGACAAGCAATTTCCTGATAAGGCTATTGACATAATGGATCAAGCGGGGTCAAAGGTTAAAATAAAAAATATCGAACGGCCACAAAAAGCCAAAGACATAGAAAATCAGTTAGAGCAATTAGCGCTAGAGGAGTCAAAAATTCAATCAAGCGGCGCATTACTTTCTAAAATTGAAGATGAACAAATAAATCTATTAGAGCAATACGACCAAGTCATAACTCAGTGGGCAGCCAAAACCATGAAAGCTAAAATATGCGTTACCAAAAAAGATATATATGAAGTCCTATCGTCTAGAACTGGGGTTCCTATTTCAGATATATCCAAAAAAGATTCCGAAAGAATGCTAGGCTTATTTAGAAACCTAAACAAAAAAATTGTTGGACAAACAGAGGCTTTGTCTGAAATCTCGGAATCAATATTAAGATCTAAGTCCGGGCTTCAAGACGCAAACAAGCCTGTCGGAAGTTTCTTGCTGGTGGGCGCTAGTGGCACAGGTAAAACATATACAGCAAAATGTATTGCTGAATTTATATATGGATCAATGAAATCCTTGATACAACTAGATATGAGCGAATACTCAGAGAAAATATCCTCAAGCAGGCTAATTGGAGCCTCGCCGGGATATGTTGGCTATGAAGAAGGAGGAGAGCTGACGGAAAAAGTAAGAAGAAATCCTTATAGCGTTATACTTTTTGATGAAGTAGAAAAAGCCCACCCAGAGGTATTAAATATACTGCTACAGATACTTGAAGAAGGTATATTAACTGATAATTCAGGAAGAAAAATTGACTTCTCTAATTGCATAATTATATTAACAGGAAATATAGGAAGCGAGAAAGCTGCAAAACCTAATATAGGATTCGGAACTTCAGACGGAAAAGAAGAGGCAAAGAATAAACTAAAAGCGGAGCTTAAAACATTCTTTCGCCCAGAGTTCCTCAACAGACTTAACGATATAATATTATTTAACGATTTCAATCTTAGTATATTAACAGAAATAACCAAGCTAGAACTTAAGAAATTATCTGATAAATTAGAAGAGAAAAAAATAAAACTATCAACAACTACATCCTTAATTAAATACATAGCCGAAGAGGCTATGAAAGAAAAAATGGGAGCGAGACCTATAAAAAGACTAATACAAAAAAATATAGAAAACGAATTAAGTAAATTGATACTCGGCAAATCCCTCACAGAAGGATCCTTAGTTAAGTTTTCCTATACAAAGTCCGAGGTCAAATACCAAATTAAGGAATTAGAGGCTTAACAGGAGCAGGAAGCTCGGTATCGTCGCAAACTAAGGGGTCTTCAAATTTTTCCCCTGGGTTTTCGCTGACAACTGTTTGTTTTTCGTTGTATATTCCCATGCAAGCTTGAAACCTATCGCTCTGCACGGGATGCTTCTTTTTCATGTTTGCGTCAAGAATGCATCTAGTTATAAACTCGTCTCCGGTTTCTTGAACGACTGGAGATGGAAATCTTTTATCTTTGTTTGATAAAAAGTTGTTCTCCCCTTCGTCCGTAGACTCTTTCTCTTTGGGGAATATTTTCTCGTATTCACTATATGTCATGCTTTCATTTAAAAGGTCGTGAGCTTCTCTGATGTTTTTTTTCTGCCAATCCTCGAGAGAATCGTCGTCCTTGATCATGTCAAACATAACCCTTGCCTTTTTCCAAATATTAAAAAGCTCGGATTTTACTTTTTTATTCATAAAATTCATTGCTGAACTTGATTCGATGCCTGAGGATTCTTTCATAATACTTATTTACACATATTTAATTGTAGTAACCATCTAATTCTGAATGCTGTCCGCTTGCAGGGGCATCTGCGCCCGCAACTTGATTGGGTTTTGCGCCATATAGATTATAAGAATGAACCAAAGTCTTAACTCTTTCTTGGGACGCCAAATAAGCCTCTTGATAATTTTTAGCGGTAACGTTCTTATTTGATTTTTGAATCATTGAATCTCCTTCTTTTATTACTTGAAAATCTGGAACCCCGCCACTGCCATCAATACCTCTAAGAACTCTTCTATGAGCTTTTCTGTTGTATTCAGATAAATACAACTCCCTCATTATAGATTGCTCCTCCAACTTAAATTCTACAGGGTTATCTCCGCTCATGGAAGTATAAATTAAGTTATTCAACTCCCCTAAGTGACCTTCAACCCAGCCAGATATTAACGTAATTTCAGTGTCTCTTTCTACTCCATGCCCAAAAAAACCCAACTCTTGGTCGTAAATTTTCTCTGCAAGCTGGCCAATATTTGTTTGTGGACTAATTCCTGAATGAGGCATACTAATTCCTTAAGTAATCTAAGACTTCTTTATGCTTCGGATTGTTTGGGTCTAACTTTAACGACTCACCAGCTAATTGAATACTTCCTTGACCAACCAAACTTGTTTCAAAAGCTTTTTTTATTTTATTTCTTAAGACTGTTTTATTCCCAGAAGGAAACACTCCAACCTTAACAGCTAAAGCCTGCATATCAGTAAGGTTCATATCCGCAATCATGCTTTTAAATACTTCTCTATTTTTTGTCCTGAATGGACTAATTTTAGGAATGCCCAAAATCTCTTCTAATTCCCTAGCTTTTGAAACTTGCTCATCATAGCTCTTGCCAGTGGTCTGATTTAACTCTTCAAGCTTTACGCGCTTTCCCGCGCTAGCTTTGCTCGATTTTTTAATTGTTTTTTTATTTGCCATAATTTATACCTTTTTCCTTTGTGTGTTAATACACTTATAATATTGATTTTAAATAAAAAATCCACCCCAGTTGCCTGAGGTGGACTTTTATAAAACGTTAATTTTATTAAAATTAAACGATAAGACCAAGTAATACCCGATCGTCGATGATCATGCGACCCTCTTCAAGAGAACCGTAATAACCAATCTTGGATTGACGTGTTACGAACTGGTCATCAGCGACAAGAGAAAACTCTTCTCCTGAATCGGAATCTGTAGCTATCGCACGAATCATGGATTCACGAGATAAATCAACACCAACAATAATTTGTTCGCCTGATGCATCAACATCTCCAGCGTCATCGTAATCTGCATCTGCAGGGATTGAATTATCAATCTGAGCGGCGAAACCAAATTCTGTGCCGCCATTTTGCTGCACAGAGTAATTGTCCGCGAATGTCTTTCCAGAAGCGGCTGTACCAAAAACAGTATTCCATTTTTGACCAGCGCCCATCTCATTATACTCTTGAATCGATACTCCGTAAAACTCAGGAATTCCAGCGCTATTAAAAACAGCGTCGCGCATAGAGTCTGTTGCAGCAATTCCGTCTCCAGCAGTTGGTGATCCACCAGCTCCACCAATTGTGTTGATGGGGTTATAAGCTAAACCGCGAATTTCTTCTACGATTTCAGGAGATACAAGAATATCTGTAATTCCACGTCCACGACGCTCAGCAGGAGTTCCACCATTCCAAGCTGTATTGATACGCTTAGCTTTGGTGAATAACTTGTTAAGGTCGGAAAGAAGAAAACGTCCGGCTTGAGCAGAGCGAATAACATGTTTCTCATTATTCGTTGTAGCGTTAGCTAAGGCACTCATTATCATAGTTGCAGAAGTCTTTTCTTGTTTAAGAAGGATTTCTTGAGCCATGCGTGTGAATGTTTTGCTTACAACATCAAGCCTGGAACGAGAAGCGTAACGCTTATCGAAACTCAATGCGCTGTCGAGAGTATAAGTTGTGAACTTAAGCTCGCTCTGCGAAGGAGCAACTTGATTTGTAGGAAGTCCACCAGGAACTGATTGACTCCAAACTTGGATGTAATCTTCGTCAGTGATATCGTGATAAAGGTCCAATGGAATACTTGGGCTTTCATCAGAATTAAACTGAAGAGCTGAGAACATATTGCTTACGGTGGGAGCTGTATTAATAACCTCCGCCAAAACTGGACCGATAAATTCGGCTAATGCAGTTTGAGCTTCGTATGCAACGTAACTATTTTTCGAAGCCATAGCTTTAATAAGCTCGACTTGCTCGGGGGTTCTATCTAAAGTAATTTTCATTTTTTTATTTTCCCTATGTTAGAAACTAATCTTGCAGAGATATTTCTTATTGGACGAATTGTCGCTATCTTCTCCAATAGCGAGTACAGAACCAACAACAGTACCAGATGATGCTGTTTCAAGTTTTCCTGCTGTGGAAGAAACCTCAAGGTCATCTCCTAAAGCTGGGGCGCTTGCAAAAGCAGAAGCGCTCAAAAGGATAAGTCCTTTGGTCAAAACAGGAACTGATTGACCTGGAAGAACGCCTTGAGCTTCGTCTAGTTTTTGTTTGTAAGATATCATCTTCTCTCCGTTTTCATCAAACGCCAAAGTTTCACGTAAAGTGATTCCTAGCGCTCGTCCGGTGCCATCAGCTGGAGCTACAGTCATACCTGTATTAGCGGGGTATCCGTTGAATCCAATATGAGCGCCACTAAAACTTGCACCCAAATAATCACGAAGATTATCTGGAGTAGTTGCACGCAATTCGGAGACCTCACCTGGTAGAGCTCCCGCAGTTACAGAAACAACAACGCCTGCATCAAAGTCGCCTGTGCCGTTACTTTTGAAATCCGCAAGGGTTTCTCCAGTTACGTCAAGGGCGAACATATTGACAACGTCATGTTCACTGTAATCTCGGTATGGTAGTATTCTTTTTGCCATAATTTTTTTCTATTATATATTTATATATTTGTTAGTATGAAATTTTAACAGATTCTTTAAAAGTCTTTGCGAAACGATCGCGAAGAGAATCTGGTTTTGAAGATGAAGACTCATTGTTATTAATTAACGCAGCGCCTTCGGGTTGAACATTCTCAAGAGCTTCGGATACTTCGTCAACTTCTTCAGAAGCTTCAGATACTTCAACAACCTCCTGAGGTGTTTCTGTACTCTCGCTAACTTCAGTTGCGCTTGAAGCTTCAAAGTCTTCGACTCTTTTTTGAACTTCTTGAGCCACTCGATCTTCGAAAGCTTTTTGTTCTGCAGCGATAAAATCTTTATTTTTATGCTTAAAGATCTTTGCTAGTTTTTCTTGATAGTCGGCAAAACTTTCTTCAGTCCCGTCGAGACCTGAAAGCTCACAAGCTACAATTTTAGAATCATCTTCATCGAGTTGATAAATTTCGTTCAACATTTCCATGCGAGCGTTAAAACGCACTTCGGATTCGCGAGCGGCATTTTCTAGCTCAAGAGACTCAAGCTTTTCTTTGGTTGAATTAAGCTGTTCTTCTACTTCAAGAACTTTGTCTTGGAGAGAGCTTTGGGCTTGGACAGCTTCTTCTTTTTCGGCCTTAGCTTTGTCAAGGTCGGCGATATACTGTTCGCCTTTTTCTCTTATAGCTTCAATAAACACCTTAGAGATGCTTGCGACGCTTTCTTCAGAGAATTCTTGCTTGCCAAGCTTTTCGTCTAAAGCTGCGCGGAGTTCGTTTATTATTTGATCTTTGTCCATAATTAAATTATTATTAGGTTCTTTGTTTAGTACATCTTTCTGAGATGAATGGGAAGTTTTTTTGCTTTTTATAATTATTTTATCTATAGGCTCTCTTTTCTCTGGGCGAGGCGCAGGAGCTTCTCCGTGCTCGGCAATTATGCCTTGCACATCAGCTGCGGGGTTGGAAGTAAAACCGATACCTAGAGGATATATATCTCCAACAATCAAGCGATTGACTTTTCTTCCATCCTTCAATTGTCCTTTACCTCCTAAAGATTTTAAATAAGGAGAGTAAGCCTTCATCTCCTCTTGATCGGAAATAATGCTTGATTCTAAAAGATCATCTCCTCCAACAGAAATTACATATTCATTAAACCCCACTTCCCAACTTGCGGAAACCGTATTATGATAATCGCTTGATTCATCCGTAGAATTAACAACCAGATCCGCAAACTCTTTGCTTGCGGTTCTATAAATCACAGCAGCGAGTGCGATATTGTAAGATCCTTGATCCATCAGCGCTTCTTCGTCACTTATCAATTCAGAAGAGTCTCCGTATTTAGAAAAGCCTGCGGAAACAATATGTCCAACAATCCTATCTCGATCATGTTCAATATTCGTAGGTTTATGAATAAAATAATCCTTAACAGCTACAGCTGTCTCGCTATCTATTCCGTCTCCGTTTTTATTAAATTTATTCACAACTGCAGCATTAAATGCAACAGCTAATAAATCTATATTTCGGTCTAAATCTATATCTGAAGGAATTAAGGGCCTTAGTGATTCGAGAGAAGCTTGGCTGATACTTGTGTCATTAAAATCGCTCGAAGCTACAACTAAATTATCGAAGGTTGTCTTGTATTTGTATGGTGTAGTCATTTAAATTAAATATACACCTAGTTTATAAACATGGGAGTAAAGGTGTAATTTACATTCTGGGTCCTTACATTCATCATATCATAATAAAGTTTAATCATCCAATTTCCAAGTATCAAAGCTGAATAGCTGTCCTTCCTAGCCTTTTCTGGTCCGGTCTGGCGCTTCAAACTAGGAGGAAGGTCAAAAGTTTGAGTGCCTCCTGCGGAAGTTGATATCTGAATTAAAGAACATTCAGTTTTTGTTAAATTTAACATATCAAACTGGTGTTCAACAAAATCAATCATCTTTGCGGCATTAGTCTGCCTCTCTAAACTCTGAGAGGTTTTTAGAAAACTTAAATCTTTTATCGGGATTTTCTTGTTCCTCTGTTCGTTATAAGCGTCATCAATAGCTCTTGATGCAAAATATATTCTGTGGTGATCGAAATTTGCCTGAAGCAATTCGTTGGCGACTCTTATCCACTGACTTGTAGGCTTCCTTAAATAACAAATAGTTTTATCTTCTAGGTTATACTCTCCCTTTCCCTCTAGCAACTTCTTCTGATAATTTTCTATATCATCAAAGTTTGTATTTATACATTTTATATTTAATTTATTAGTCTTAAATAAGCTACTCTCATTACATGCATTTATAAACTGAACTCCTCCATTATAATCTCCAATAATAGATACAATATTAAAATGAGTAAGTAAATAATGAAAATAAAATATATGCTGTCTTAAATTCGCGCCAGACAAAGCGTAACTATGAACAACTGTTCCTATTTTCTTTTCGTCGTTCAATTTTAATACCATCATTGCAAAATCATCACTACTTTCACTTTCTGCCCAACTGGGGTCAAACGCAAGGATATACTTAGCGCCAACTTCTCCAGCAACTTCAATAGTCGGAGAGGCTCCCTCTTTTAATGTGCAGTCTGCCATTTTTGATGTTTTAAAATAACCGCTACTATCGTCTGTAAATATAGATCCAAACTCTCGATCGAACTGGCTTTGACTCATTGTAGATTTTGCTTGTTCTAGTAGATTTTTATCATAAAGTTGTCGCGGGGCGCAATCATAACTAAACTGCATAATAATCCTATGAGCGTCAGACTCTTTATCTCCCCCGGTTTTGATCAAATTCTCGAACTGCTCATAAGCTTTGTACATATATTCAAATTTGTAACTGGCAGATGAAAGAGCTATAAGCTTATTGTTTGGCCATATGTGCCTGTCGCCCTCATTCATTTTACCTGTATCAATCAGCTCTGTTTCTAGATTATAAAGTTCCTCCCTTTGTGTCGGGTTTTCAACCACGCTCAAAAAGGGAATAATAACTTCGTTATAAATGCGTTCGGGCATAAGAGCAAACTCATCAATAATAATCCTATGAAAACGGAATCCGCGAAGTTTCTCGCCGTCACCAAGAGGCAAAGCTCTTATTCTTGAACTGCCAATTTCTAGCAACCACTCATCATTGTTTTTGGATTTATGAGTAATACATTGAGATAAATAGTGAGCGCCAGGCTTTGCAGCGATATCTTCTATTTTTTTGAAAATCATTTTCGCTTGACGGAAAGACTTGGAGAGGATGCCGATCTCAACCCCTTGATTTAATATTGCTTCAAGGTATGCGTATATAGCTGTAGTGAACGACTTACTCATTCCTCGACTCCACACACCCATAAAGTAATCGGTTTCAAACATGGACTTAATTGCCATATGCTGAAAAGGAAACAGCTTAACCCCACTAATCAAGTCAGCAGTAAAAGTAATGTTTTCTCTTAAGAATTTATAGAGCAAAATTTTAGCTTCCTTTTCCTCGATAAATCCAGTCAGCTTTAAAAGCTCTTTGTTAAAATCCTCTTTGGACCTTCTTGATATTTGTTTTCCTGTCTCCCAAGCCATTATATTAATTTGTTATCTATGTAATATTGTAAATCAACATCCCATATTTTCTTACCTAATGTTAAAATTTTTGGAATTAACCTTTCACTTTCTTCCCTACTTCCGCTAAAAACGAACTGGCAACTCCCCGCGAATTCATGAGCGAGGACTCTCATATTGTGATAAATATATTTCATGTTTGATCTGTGAGGGGCCCATTTATTATTCTTCTCTAAATTAAATAAATCGCTCTCAGTGAGAATAAACAAATAGCTATCAAAGTCTCTAGCTCTTTGGAGCTCGGACTTGAACCTATCGTAGCTATTTTTACTCAGTGTAGACTTAAAGTCTTGCTCGCTCTTTCTATCCACATAAGTATAATCATAATCAGACCCGCCAACAGCATAATCGCCAAAATCTAATTTCAATAAATCGGAGTTCTTAAACTCCAAAGGTTGCTGCTCTCTGGTATCTATAAAAATCTGCGTATCTGGATTGACCTCATCGTCCCACTCTTTGGGTAACCTCGAGCGAAACATCGGTAAAGCGTTAATTTCCTTACAAGCGTAGGTATAAGACTTAAAATATTTTTGATACACCTCTACTCCGGGCATATCATTAACGACAAGCTCTAAATGAAACGGGGCAAACCTCAAGCCTTTTTCTTTTATTCTGCTTTTAAGTATCTGCAGAATATATTTCTTCACAACCTCTTCATCTTCAGCGTCACACCATTGCATTAATTGTTCTCGAGAAGAAAAGTCTTTCCCAAAATATTGATCTTTATTTTTGAACGGAAGAGGGTCTCCAGTTAATAAATTAAACCTTGGGAAATATTTTGTATAATACTCCGCAAGAGTTATCTTGTGAGATCTAAGATGAAAATGAAGCTCTTTGCACTGAGCAAATTCGCTGGAGCATATTTTGCATATATTCATAATTCAAAATCGTAAACCTTCAACCAGCTTTCGTCAAACCGCCTGCGAGCTCCTAACATCCCCCTTCTCTGCAAGAACCAAAAAGCCCTAACAAATACGCTTGCTATATTCAACTTAAGACCACTACTATTTATTACGCTTGGACTATCAGAATAAAGCCTCCTATATAATATTGAAAAACAATTATTAGACATAGTGCAATTTGTTATATTTACATTTCTTACCTTTGGTCGGTCTGCATCATCATAGTCAGACCAATTCCCTAAATCTATGCAGGCGCCATTCCACCAGTTTCTAACAGGGTTAACAAATTTACAATTTATAAAATTAACATTCCTAACTCCAGATTTACAGGTAATATGTTGAGCTGAGTTTTGCGATATGAACGTGCAATTTTCAAAAAAGATATTCTCTCCCCTGACTATATCTACGCAGTCCTCGTAGCCGCCTAGTATACAAGAGTTTTTTACCGAGACGTTTCTACAGAACGAAAGTTTTAATCCTTCAGACACTCCCCTTCCGTCTATAGTGCAAGAATCTATTTCTATAGAAAATTCTTCTTGCCCAGGCCTCCACGCAAAACCCAGGGCATTCTTATCATTAAATTTAGATTGAGAGTCCTCCTTCTGTTGTGGTGAAAAATATTTATCTTTAATAACAACCTTCTTCATACTTATTTATTGCTGACGAACTGTTTTATTTACTTTGCAATCGTAAAGCTAAATTTTTACTATACAGCATCATCCTTAGATATTCCCAGCACTCTAGCCTTCCAGTCAGGCATGGACTCCAAATGGTCAGCCTCTTCTTTTGCCGCCTTTTTCTGAAGCTGGGCGATCTTAATCATCACCTTCCTCTCCTCCTCTTCTTGAAACAATTGCACTAAGGACAGAATGCTAGCGTTTTGCTTGTGTTGAGAAGATACCCTTTTAGATCTATCGCCCTGAAGCTTTTGAATCAGCGACTCCATCCTTTTCTCGCACTGATTATACTCCTCGCTTTTGGTTTTTAGTAGCTCTGCGAGCCTGACAGTTAAATCTTGTTGATCTTCTGCGTCATTGAACATTCTATTTAATTTATTCATGGCGCCCTGAATGTTCTTTAAGTGAATATAATCCATGCACACATTGATATATAAATTAATTTCGTCGTTGCTCAGGTCAGGCTTGTCCCAGGTAGCTCTAACAAATTCTGCCTCAAATAAGTCTCGATCTTCCTGGCCGTCGTATGTATTTATTACCTGTATAAATCTTGGAGAAGACAAAAAATTGGCAAGAGATTCGATACTTTTTCGTTCAGACATCGTTAGTTTATCTTCGTTAATTTTTCGCTGGCAACAGTCGTTTATTTTTTTAATTATTTTACTTTCCGCTCTAGGTGGAGAATACCTTCTATGAATAGCGTCCTCTATTGCGGGAACCTTTATACCTTCGCTACTGTCGACATACTGGAAAACCGCAAGATATTCTTGGCTTAATTTAGTGATCCTTAGATCGGGAAATAAGATCCCAGCGATCTGCCCACAATTCATTCCGTCCTTAATTGACTGAGTGGTGAATTCTTTCTGCTCGTCAGACAAGCTTATCGCCTCCTTTGACTCAAAGTGCTTGGTTTCGTATGTTATTTTATTTTCCGATAAAAAAGATCTTACAGCGCGCCCTTCCTTACTCCTGCCATCCACTTTCTCTGCTTCAGGAAACGCTATGCGGGTTAATTCGGTCAGATCCGAAATTGATTCAGAGCTTTCCTGGACTCTTCGCCTTTGCTCTGCATTTAGCTCCATGGCGTAACAGCTCTAACGGAAATTATATCCTCTGTCTTCAATATTTCTTGAGCTTTTTGCTTAAATATCTTTTTGAGGTTTTTTATTTGTTTGTACCCCGCCTTTCGGCCCTTCTCGCTAGTTTTGTAACCCATTTTTTCAGCGACCACTTCTTCGTCGATATGTTTTATAAAAATCAAATCGTAGACGATATATTGCTTAGCTGAAAGAGCTTTCTTCATGCATTTGTTTAGTTTTTCCTGAGCGTCAACGATATTGAAATTATGGTCTTCCATTGAGTGAACTTCGTGACTATGATTCTCAAGAGCTAATGCCATTTTTATTCCGTATGCAGATTTTTTCGTACGCTCCCACTTCAAATACAAAGGGCACGACGAGTCTTGCAACCCTGTTTTCGTAAAGCCGCACAGCGAAGCCTCTCCTCCATCTTTAGTCGCGCAAGATTGATTGAATGGGCAGTTAAGGCACGGCCTAACGAAGTTGCTGTAATTATTTCGCAGGATATTCTTCATCTGATTGGTTATTATTTTATTTATCCAAGGCTTCAAGGATCTCTTTTGGTCCCATTGGTGCCATTTTTTATGGATATGAGCTTTAATTATTTGCTCTACATCCTCAAAATCAAACCAGGCCAATGAATCCAAGAACCACTTACCTCGCCTTTTTCTAACCTCTAAATCAATTTCGTCAGACTTATCCTCGTATATAAATTGAGAAGACTTAGGATTCGTCACTTTTTTTGGTATTTTCTTTTATGTGCTCAATCTCGCCTAATGGAATTATATCTTTCAAGCTGAACTTATTGCGATCTTTTTCAATAGAGTAGGATAATTTGGATATGTTCGGAACTTCATATATATCCAAACCGTCCGGATCGTCATCACTTAAGTCTCGTCTTGATCGGGCGCTTCTAATTTTTTTAGACTCACCTCGTGAGGTGGAAGTTTTATTTACTCCCTTTGCTTTAGAATAAGAAAGCCCCAAGGGCGAGGCGCATCCGCCACAAAACTTGGGAGGCTGAATTGAAAACATGTTTTTAAAACCGCATTGCGGACAGTAAGAGAAGGACATGTTATATTATAACCTTAAAAAAAATTATATCAAATAACCACTAATTACCCTGCACTGCTTCTTTGTAAACTCCTCAGCTTCCTCGCTCCACTTCCTGTTCTCTTTAACGTATTCAACGCAAATGACGCCGATTATTTTGCCATTTAGGGTCTTAATTGGTCTAGCAAACATACTTTTGACTCCTTTATTCATAAGAAAAGCTCTAAAGGAAAAGTCCCCCTTGTAGCTGTCAACATCAATACATTCAAATGTTTTTTCTTGAGCTATTGGCTCCATCATTCCATGTAAATTGGAAATTCTTAAGTTCTGCAGATTCTGGCATTCAACGCTTATTCCATCTCCTACGATTTCATATGTGCAACTAAGCTTTTGCTGACCTCTGCCCGAGAAATACTGATCTCCGTTGTGGAATTCTAATATGTAAGCCCTATCCGCAGAAGTTTCATTAGCTATATACTGCAAGGCGGTAATTATATTACTATGGGAAGCGGGGTCATAATTTAATTGTTTATGTTTTTTTTCGTCAAGTTTAAACTTTATCCAGACTCCTAATACCGCAGTTGCAGCAGAGATGAGGCCAGTAAGCACGCTAATTATGTCTAATCCATTATTCATTTTCTATTAATGATATACGCCAAAACAGAAGAGAATAGAAATACAAAAAATAAAATAATAAAAAACCACATAACAGGGCCTTCGTAATCGTAAGGTTCAGGTTTTAAACCTTGATATTCACTGATAGAAATCATTAAATCATTGTTCTTGTCTATATCATTAAACTCAGAAGAAGCAGCTGGCTCGGGTGCTGGATTTGATCTAAAGTTCTTGCTAGGGCTGCAAGAGCATAGCAAAAACGTTACAAAAAACAAACACCTCATCTTCTTTTGCTTGGAATAGCATAAAAGCCCACAACCATGAAGCATAGATCCATAAAGGAGGCGAGCATCAATCCCCCTGTCATTTGAACCATCTCCCAATCCTTGCCTCCGAATATCCAACTAAAGAATCCCCACTTTGCTCCGTCGCCTTTTGGGACAACAACATTATATACTATGTGAGGATTCATTGCATAATATATCATTAAAAAACACATCGTAAAAGTGATACTCATAAACAAAATTCTCCTTGTCACCTTCACAAAAGGATCGCTCGAGTTTTTATTTTGACCTTCAATTAATGCTTGCAGCATTTTATCGTCCCTAGCCGCCAAAGCTAATTGATCCTGTCTTTTTTGATCCAACCAAGAATTAATTAGGTTGCAGGCGAGTTTTATACCCGCTCCAATAATTGTATTAATGATTGGGCCCATGCATATATATACACTTGTTAAATTTTAAAAATATTTATTTCAGTGTAATATACTGCATGTCACAAAAGTCAATACTCAAATTGTTAAGCGAAAATTTAAACTCATATCAATCTACATGCTGGCTAAAAGCAGAAAATGCGCACCTAAATGGGTCGAGCCCTGCCGAAATGATGATGGAAAACCAGACGGACAAGGTTATTAAGATTCTTCCTGGAGAAATAAAAAGAATCAAAGGCAAAAAGAAAAAGTAGCTAGCTCAGACTTAAGGGCAAAGGGATCCATTTAATCTATTAAAGTTATTAAAAGATGATTGCAGAAATTCTGCACAATATATTTTATTCTTATATTTTATTCTTACATGAAATTAATTTTCATTTAACTTGATTTTATTTTTATATATATTATAATCATTAATGAGCAGCCAATTAACAAAAATAAGCGTCTTACTGTTATTGTTTTATATGGGGTGGTTCATGTGGGAGCAGAATAAAGTAGTTAAAAAGCAGAAGCAACAAATCGAAACAATGAGTAAGCAATTGTTTTATGATGCTTTAATAATAAACACATACCAAAACTATAACAACCAATACAACAGATACGACAATCCTATTAAAAATAAAAATTTAAAAACCCAGTAAATATTATAATATATAAATATGACAGATCAAAACAATCAAAATACAGAGTCCCAAACTGAAGAAGTGTCGGCTGAGCGCCAAAATGCTACAGTCATTATCGCGAATGAGTTCTTGTCGAGAGCTACTCTTGGAGAAGCTTTATCTCAAGTATCATTAAACGCGCTGATTCAATTATCACAAAATAAAGCCTTTGACCAAGCAAAACAGCAAGTCGCGGAATTGAAAGATGAGCAAGTTGAAGAATTACTCGCCGAAGCCACCAAGAAGGCCGAAGAAGTTGCAGAACAAGCAGTAAATGAAGTTACCCCTTCAACCGAAGTAACGAGCTAAGAATTTGATTTAAATTGTTGCAGGCAATACGATCTGTAATAATATTGAAGCCCGGTGCAGTTCCAATGCTGTATCCGGGCTCTTTTTCGTTTGGGGTAATCAGTTGAGAAACAAAATCGTGAGCTCCGTAATTTTTTATCCAAGTCCAGTATTGACTACGAGTACCTTCTGGGCATAACAATAAAATATCATCAAAAATATAAGTTTTTGCGTACAATGTAACATCGCGAAAGCACGAAATTTCACTAGGCGGTTCTGTTAAGCAAGACTCTATAATTAATTGCATTCTTAATGAAGTGCACCGCAACAACAGCGCCTAGTTTTTACTTTTAAATCTGGAGAGGCGTTTAATTGCCCTCCGGAAGAGAACGTTTGTGCAGAAATGAAAGCTTGAAGGCTTGCGTATTGACTTCGCTGGGCGGAAGTTAATTTATTGTAGTAATAATGTGTCCAAAACTCTGCACTCGAATATCCCGTTAAAAGTGGAGTTGGCTGAGCGTAAACATAGTTGACACTATAACCTAAATCTTGTAATGCCGCGAGAGTTAGTTTTGAAATTGGGGCATTATCGTAGTCGTAAAAGGGGCTCATTATTTCTCTTCCAAAAGTTGGATTAATTTTATTACCAGATCTTTTTGCATATTCAGCAAAATGCCCTCCATAATCTATGGAAAATAAGGTATTTTCTGTACCAGTTTCCTGGACAGGTACTCCGTCTGTATATAAATCGTTCCGGTGTTGACCAATATCATTGATCTGAAAACTGTAAGTTAATGGATTATAAACTTCAATTTGAGTGGCAGCATCTACTGCTGCTTTATATTCTCTTAAAACATTAGCTCCAGTATATTGAGCTCCATATTGATCTGTTTTTATGAATTGATATCTATCGCCGTAATTACCTACTGTATTCCCAGATCCATAACTGCCACTCCAATTCCACATCGTTCCAAGCCCTAAACCATGCGCAATTTCATGAAGTACGACATAAAATAATCCGGTAGCTCCGCTTACGACTGGATTGTTTATAAGAGTATTCCCCTGGGCACCCACCCCATACAGATCTTCGGTATCAAGAAAGACAGCCATTTTAGTTATTCTAGCATATTGATAATTTAAGCCATACGGCTCTGAGAATTCGTTCAAGGGGCCAGCGGAAGCGAGAACGCCTCCCACACCAATACTTCTCGATTGTGGTAAAACATGAACATCAATATCCATACGTGTTGTGATAATTTTCTCCCAATATCTTGCAGCCATTTCTATTTGAACTTTTTCTTCAACCGCTAAATCTATCATGTAATCAACATTAAGCCTAAGCCCTTGTGAAGCTTGTCCATGAGCGGGAAGGAATTTATGTTCAGGCGTGAGATCGGCACTTCTGATCCAGTAATTATTTTCTTCTTTAATAGATCCGTCTTGATTCTTTTCATTAGGCCAATCGACAGGGGGATTTCCCGCAGGAGTGATGATTTTGCTTTTCCAAATTCCTGAATTAAATCTAACATATTGATTCGGCTGATAACTAGCCTGTCCATCGTAGTTACTCCAGTCTGTCCAAAAACGAGTGTTTCTCCAACCGTAATGAAGCATAGAGCGCCGATAGTGAGAATGATTACTTTGACCTTCCACGAATAGACTACCATAGCCATTCCAAGGTATTGCATTATAATCATTTCCATCATCTCTCCATTTAAAATTCTGGCAGGCAGTCCAACTTTTTTTATGTGCGACTCTTCCCTTTAAATAAAAACCCATATCAAAACCATCTGGGAAGCCGTAGTTAGCATTATTCATATAGTAATCGTGCTTTGTGTAGTGTTTTTCCTCCCAAAATTCAATCGCGTCGGCTTTCCTACTTGCAATGCCGGAAGTTGTATTCGAGCTTCCTGATGCAAATTCCACGCCTCCGTCTTCATTCACTACTTGGTAGCTGACGATTCCCATATTACCTTCATGGCGTTCGATATGATATTTCAGCGCATTACCTGCGCACACTTCAAAATAACCCTGGCCATGATTAACTGCATCTGAATACCAAGTTATAATATCAGTCGAGATACCATTAGACTCGCTCGTCTTTATCATCCAGGTTTGTTCGTACATTCCATCCCAACTTCCATGAGTATCTGCAGCAAATTTAATATCCTTATTACTTACTAAAATTCTTTCAGCTGAATCTGTAATGTCTATTCCGGGATCAACTAATTTTAATTTATGATTTTCTTCATCAGAAAGGTTCATGTTAAGATCCAAATGAGCATCATCAAACAGCTCTCCTTGGCCTATGGCAAAACGATTCGTTCTGTTGTAAAAGTCATACGGCTGAGAAAAGGCCCCAAATCCATAGGGGTATTTATGGAAAACAATTTTTTCAAGATTATATAAATACGCCTCCTTGAATATTTTTGTCCTCGCTTCGCTGGGAATAGGATCAACAAACATCCAAGAATTATCCCTATACCAGGCGCTATTCGTTTGAGCAGTATCCCAAACCCAATACGTTGCTGACGTAGTTCCGACTTGATCCTCAGCGCCTAGTTCTGTGCTAAATCCGCTAGGGCTTTGGCCAAGCGGTGTATTAAAAAATCTCCATGGGCCATCTCTTTGTGGAGAAATAGATACGGAAATACCTCCCCAAATGCCCCCACTCGCCGAGCCCATAGATGGTTTGATAAACCACGACAAATCAATCCACGCATTTACACTAAAAGTATAGACAGGAAGACTAACAGCTTCTACTTCTGGCAATTGTGGTATATAAAATACATCTCTTGTTGGATTACCTCTTGATGCAAAAGATGTTGTGCTTGAATCCTGATAATAAGAACGAACGGTATAAGTCACCCAACGTCCGTTGCCGTTATAAATAGCGCCGGTATTTTCATGATGCTGAGGCGCGGAGAAAACTTCTGTAGTGTGATTTTGTCTAGGCTCGTTTAAGGTCGACCAAGGTAGGCCGGAAAAAATAGGTATTTGATCATGCTCCCAAGCTTCATAACCTGCTTTAGCTTCATAAAGCTCGCTCATCGAGTGAGGCTTAATAAAATCCCCTTGCCCAAGAGTCGCTCCATTATTCTCGCAAACCTCAAATAAAGAACTTACGGTATATTTTGGGCTAAAATTCCCCTGAAATCTGTCGTTCAACCATAGGGTAAACTCCCCGATTCCAATTGAACCATCATTTGGACCTTTGAATTTAGCCATTTTATTTTTTTATTTCGTTTTCGTATTTTTTATCAAAATCGAATTCTGGCTCTTTGGAGTTGTATGCAGTGATCGCAGCTATAATAGCAGCAATTATAGCAAATCCAATTAAAATCACTGAAGACTTCTTTTTTGGGGCCTTAGGCTCTGGCTCGGGTTTCGGCTCGGGTTTCGGCTCGGGTTTCGGCTCGGGTTTCGGCTCTGGCTTAGGCTCGGGTTTCGGCTCGGGATGCTCTCCTTTGATTAGTTTTTCAACATCAATTATGCCATAACCCCAGTTATTATCTTTGCCAATTTCGCCTTTATCTTTT
>Ga0206129_10000610_pt1 | contig 53998 bp, 57 predicted proteins | sample Helgoland_Spring_8_FD_148616 | JGI IMG/M metagenome (GOLD analysis project Ga0206129, IMG submission 148616) | Pelagic subsurface seawater microbial communities from Kabeltonne, Helgoland, North Sea - Helgoland_Spring_Bloom_20160502_2 | ecosystem: Environmental > Aquatic > Marine > Epipelagic ...
AGCATTTAGTAATAATGTAACTAACAATCAATTTACAACAACTAGTTTAACGCCTGGAGCTACAATAACAGGTAACCCAGGAGATTCATATCAATTTGTACACACTATAACTACTGATCCTGGTTATGAATTTACATCAGGGCCAACTTGGGTGGATAATGTAAGTAATAACGGAACTGGTACTATAAACGGAACAATACCTAATTCAAACACTACAATAACGCAATCAGTTTCAGGTGTTGTAGAATCTTCAGCAACCTGCACATCATTTGCTGCGGGTCCAAATAGTAACCTTAGTGGGGTATGTGAAGCAATTGGATTAAACACTTATTACCATAATGGAGCTGGAAGTTATCCAGTAGCTGGAGATATAGTATACAGTGAATCTGGATGTTCAACGTTCTTAGCAGCAGGATATTACTTAATGTCAAGTGGTAATTATATAAGAGTAGTTGCAGGAGGAGAAGTATTACAAGTGGGTAATTGTGAATAATACAAAAATTAAAAAACTAACTAAAAATAAAAAATGGCAATAATATATAGTTATCCAACGGCTACGCCTAAGGCTTCAGACTTACTAATAGGTACTGTTACATATGACGGTACCTCTAGTGCGCCTGTAGATGGTAATCCAACAAGAACCTTTAATATAGGTGATATAGCTAATTTATTAGGAGGCTATACTTTATCTAGTCAAGCAGCTGGAGTAAATGCAAATATTGTATTAACTAGTAACTTAGGTGCAATAAGCGCTGTAAATCTTTTAAGAGGCAATGGTATATCAATATCTGACAATGGTTCAAATGGTATAACGCTAGGTAACACAGGAGTGTTGTCAATTGTTGCTTCTAATTCGACTTTTGTTAATTCAACACCTGTTTTATCAGCAACCGGCAATGTAACTATATCATCTAGCCTTTCTGCTGTTGGTACACCTGGTTCTTCAAACTATTTAAGAGGTGATAACAGATGGTCTACCCCTGTAACTACAATTACAACTCAGGATAGCCAATATATAAATTTAACACCTAACTCATCTAGTAACGGCGCTGTAACTATAACAGCTCAATTATCTGCGGCTGGTTCTCCAACATCATCAAACTTTTTAAGAGGTGATAACGTGTGGGCTGTACCTGCTGGTGGTGGTACTGTTACTTCTGTAAATGCTGGTACTGGTATTGCTGTTAATAATACTAATCCATCCGATCCAGTAGTTAGTAATACTGGTGTGTTGTCTAATATTGCTGGTGTAGGAATATCAATAAACAATGCTACTGGAAATTCGACTATTACAAATACAGCTCCTGATCAAACTGTTGTTATAACTGGAAGCGGTGATACCACTGTTACAGGTACATACCCTACGTTTAATATATCCTCAGATTCAGGCGTTACTCAAATAGTAGCTGGTAATGATATATCAATATCTCCTATTGGAGGAACTGGCATTGTAACAATAAATTCTACTTCGCAAGGGGGTGTTACATCTCTTATAGCTGGTGATAACATAACATTAAGTCCTATAACTGGATTAGGCGATGTTACAGTAAATGCTCCGGGGTTAATACCTTATGCTGAAACATCTACAGCAAATATACAATTTGTTTCAGAAGATGTAGCTTTAGGTGGTGGATCTTCTTCAGATACGGTTGTACCTTCTCAACTAGCAGTTAAAACATATGTAGACAATGCGGTTGTTGGAGGACTAATATATCAAGGAGCTTATGATGCTTCTACAAATACACCAGTTCTTGATAGCAGAGGTACTCAAATAGCTGTTACTCAAGGTTGGACATATACGGTTACAGTGGACGGAACGTTTTATGGTGAAACGGTCAAAGTTGGTGATGTACTTATTGCCGAAACAAATTTAGCTGCCGGTACAGGCGCTTTAACTGATTGGACTACGGTTCAAAGTAATATTGATTTAGCTACAGCTGGTACTACAGCTACAGCTATTAGAGGTTTAGCTGGTTTTGATACAGACAACTTTACTGTTGTTGATGGATTTGTTAACCTAAAAGTAGGTGATATTATACCTTCAAGCATTGTAGAAAGTGTTGTAGCTGGTACAAATATAACTGTAGATAATACAGATCCAGCCAATCCTATAGTTTCAGCGGATGCTTATCCAACCGTCACTGATAGTAATTTTGTTTTTATAGATGTTAAAAACGAAACTGGTAGTACAATACCTTTGGGTACTGGCTGTATGGCTGTAGGTACTGATGGTAACTCTGGCCATATATTAATAGCACCTATGATAGCTGATAGTTCGGTTGAGCCTAAGTATTTTATTGGTGTATTAGAAGAAGAAGTTTTAAACGGTGGCTTTGGTCGTGTTGTAACACAAGGTGAAGTTAATCAAATAAATACTAATGCGTTTTTAGACGGTGATGTATTATGGTGTGATCCAGCAAACCCTGGAGGTTTTGTTAAAACAGAGCCATTAGCACCAAATTTAAAAATATCTACGGCAATAGTATTAAACGCCTCTACAAATGGTAAAATATTTGTAAGGGTTCAAGGTAACGAAGGATTACACGAACTGCATGACGTAGGTATTGTTTCTCAAACAGACAAACAAGTACTTGCTTGGAATAATACTGCTGGCTATTGGCAAAATCAAGATAACTTATATTCTTTAACTGCTGGCACAGGTTTAGATGGTGGTACTATAACAACAACAGGTACAATAAGTCTAGCTAATACAGCGGTAACACCTGGCGCTTATACAAATGCCAATATAACAGTTGACCAACAAGGTAGAATTACTTTAGCATCGGATGGAGCTCCTGGCGGTGTAACCTCATTAACAGCTTCTAATGGCACTTTCATAACCCTAACGCCTAATACCACGCAATCTGGTGCAGCTACTCTTACAGCTGATCTATCGGCTTCTGGGACCGCAGATTCAACTACATTCCTTCGTGGAGATAATGCGTGGGTAACTGTAGCCGGTACAACGTATGATTATTCAAGTGCTCAATCTGGTGACGATGTTAATTTAAACTTAATACCTTCTACTGGTACAACTGATACAGTTAAACTTGTAGCTGGTTCAGGTATTAGTTTAACAGATGACGGTAGTAACAATGTAACTATTGCAGCATCTTCTTCAAGTTCAATTGCTAAAGATGATTTTGTAGGCGATGGTACTACAGTTGCTTTTACTTTATCTGTTCAGCCTTTCTCTACATTGTTCACAAGTGTTTATATCGCTGGTGTTTACCAAGAAAAAGAAACGTACTCAATAACTGGTACTACACTTACATTTACTACAGCGCCGCCAAATAATGGATCTGTTGAGGTTATGTCAGTGGTTGTTTCAAATGTAACGCCTGGGGCTAATACAATTACAAGAAATGATTTTACTGGAACTGGTAGTCAAACTGATTATACGTTAACGGTTGCACCTTCTAGTATTAACTTTGTGGATGTATATGTAAGTGGTACATACCAAAACAAAGATACATTTACAATTGTAGGTACAACCTTATCTTTTTCTGAAGCCCCGGCTAATAGTGACGAAATAGAGGTGATTATAATATCTAACGTATCACTAGTTCAAAACGAACAAGTAAATTACGGTGTTAATACAATATCGGCTAGTACTACAGCAAGCAAGAACAACTTATATGTATTAACTGCTGATTTAACATTAACATTACCAGCGTCGCCTGCAAATGGTGATTCAATTAAAATAAGTAACTTATCAGGTGTTGCTACTTGTATACTTGGTAGAAACGGTAGTTTGATAATGGGTGCTGCAGCGGATTTAACTTTAGACACACCTTCAGCTTCGTTTGAGTTGATTTACTCAGGAGCTACAAAAGGATGGGTAATAGTAGGATTATAAAATAATAATATAAGATATGAGTAATTTAACAGATTTTTTTCCATCTGGTGGTGGAGGTTTAACACCTAAGTTTGAAGAATTTAATGCTTCGGGAACATTTACACCATCTCAAGCATTAATAGATGCGGGAGGTTACATAGAGGTTTTTTTAGTCGGAGGAGGAGGAAGAACTGGTACTAGTTATAGCACAGGCGCATCAGGAGGTGAAGTTTTAATGAAAAAAATGTATTTGACCTCTACTAATTCTTTGCCAGTAGTTATAGGGGCTGGAGGAGCGACAAGCGCTGCAAATGGTGGAAATTCTACTTTTAATGGTATTACTGCTGGGGGTGGGAATGGAAATTATACACAATACAATCTCCTCACTGCTGGCTGGGGAAGTAGACAAAATACCGCAGCAGGTAGCGGCACATTGGGTTACGGGGCTGGTGCTACGGCTGACGGAGGCGGGAGTGGAATTTCCCAAGCTAAAGCCAATTCTGGCTCCGCTTCATATTACAATTATGACGGTGGTTCAGGTTATTGTTTAATTAAATGGTACGAATAAAAATGGAAAACTTAATAGCTATAATAAAAGAAGGTAAAGTAGAAAATATAATAGTAGCCTCTGATGAGTTTGCTGCAACTTTACCAGAAGAAACGGTTAACGTAACAGGTAAAGAAGTTGCAATAGGGCACAGCTACGCTAATGGTGTATTCTCTGCCCCTATAAAAACGTTAGAAGAAAAAACTGCTGAAGAAAAGTTTTGGAGAGATTCAGAATTACAATCAACTGATTTTATCGTTCCATTAACTGACCATCCACAGCACGCTGCTTATATGACTTACAGACAAGAGCTAAGGGATTACCCAGCTCAACAAGATTTTCCAAACGGCACTAGACCAGTAAAACCTTAATAAGATATGGCACTAACAAAAATAAAATACGGCGTATTAGGCACAGAGTTTACAACAGCAGCAGCAGTAGCAGCAGCAAATATAGATTTTTCTGCAGCGGCGGTGTTTAATAAAACCCTAACAGCTGATACAACCTTTACATTTTCAAATGATGGTATTGGTATGGTTAAAGATTTAGTGCTTACTGGTTCTTTTGTGCCTACGTTTCCTGTTGGGTCAAAAGTGACAAATGGTGCTTATGATGGTACTGTTGCAAACTTTATACAAATAGCAGTTGTTGCATCAGGTGACTACTGGTTATCAATATCTCAAGCACAATAATATGAAAGCAATAGAAATAAACGGTAACATTAAAACATACAGGCGTCTACCATCAACTTGGGAAGACGAAAACGGTTTACACCTTAACTTTACAAAAGTAGCAGATCCAAAAGCATTTGGTTTCTACGATGTAGTTACACCATCTTATGATAGCCAAACACAGCGTTTGTCAGCTATGTTCTTTGATGCTGCTAAAAAAATCTTTACTCATACAGTTGAGGATATTGATTTTAATGCTGTAACAGAGATTAAAGATGAAAACGATGTTGTTATTGAAACAAAACCTGTTTATGACATTGAAGCTTTAAAGAAATCAAAAATCCAAGCTGTAAATACTGAAGCTGGTAAATTATTACAAGCAACAGACTGGTATGTTATTAGGAAAGCAGATACAACTGTAGCTATTCCAGATGATGTAGCATACGAAAGAGCAGATATAAGAAATAAAGCAAATGATTTTGAAGCTCAAATAATAGCTTTAACATCTTATGTTGAAGTTTTAAAATACACACACACTTTTTTCTCTCAAGAAAATTTATTAGGTGAACCTATAACAGAGTAATATGTTTGGTAACAAATTGATTAACACTAACGCTGGTGGTGGTTGCACTAATACAGTAGATTTATACAACCCATTTCCAGATGGCGGGGGTGTAGCTTTATATCAATTAAATGGCGATGCTACTGATGTTAGTGGGAACTATGATGGTACTGCTACAGATGTTACTTATGGTGCGGGAGAGTTTGGTCAAGCAGGTGTTTTTAATGGGAGTAGTAGTTTAATCACACTACCATCTTCAATAAACACAAGTTATATTAATCCTTCAGGTCAATTTAGTTTTTCTTTATGGGTTAAATTAAATGAGGTTGGAACTAATCAATATAGAATAATTGATTTTGATGTTCCAAACAATATAGAATTAACATTAAACGCTAATGGTCAACAAGCTGGTAAAATTATATGGGTTATATATAATACAAGTTATGAATATTTAGTTTCAAATACAACTGTAGTTGCTAATACTTGGTATCATATATCTGTGACTTACAATAATGGTTTTTCAGAATTATTTATTAATGGTTCAAGCGAAGGAACTATGAGTAAAACTTTAGTTCAAAGTAGTCAAAATATCGGCTTGGGAGCAAGGTTTAATAATACTGAAAACACAAACGGCTCAATAGACCAAGTAAGATTTTTCAACAGAGCATTAAGACCTTACGAAGTAGAGGCTTTATATACAGAAGAATATTGCACACCTACTATTGTACCAAGTGAGCATTTTAATACTGTCTTGTATGAAGGAAATGGTGGTACTTTGCCTATTACAGATGTAGGATTCCAACCAGATTTTGTTTGGTTGAAATGCAGAAATGTAGCTAAAGACCATAGGCTTTATGATTCAGTAAGGGGTGTAGCTAATTTTTTAGAATCAAACAATACAGATGCAGAAGCCGTAGCAGCTACAAGTTTGACTTCGTTTGATACAAATGGATTTACTTTAGGTGCAGCAACTACAACAAATTCTAATGGAGACGATTTCGTTGCTTGGAACTTTAAAGCAGGAGGCGCAGCAGTAACAAACACAGACGGTACAATAACAAGTCAAGTATCTGCTAATACAGAAGCAGGGTTTAGTGTTGTTGGTTATACAAGTTCAGGAAGTGTTGCAACCGTAGGACACGGATTGGGGGTTGCTCCAAATATAATTATAGCTAAAAACAGAGGTAATTCTGGTGCTTGGAATGTTTATATTTCTGAAATAGGAAACGATAAAAGATTAAGATTAGATGACACTTCTGCAGCTACTTCAAATACTGTTTGGGGAAACACTAATCCAACTGATAGTGTTTTCACTCAAGATGTAACGGCAGCAACAACTAATATTATAGCCTACTGCTTTGCAGAAGTAGAAGGTTTCTCAAACTTTGGTTCGTATGTTGGTACAGGAGCAAGTGGTAATACTGTTGTAACAGGATTTGAGCCTGCTTTTGTTATGATTAAGGGTACAAGCCTTGCAAGTCAATGGAATATTCTTGACAATAAAAGAGATACAACAAATCCAGCTACCCATAGATTATTTGCAAACCTATCTAATGCAGAATCAACAGGCATAAATGCTTTGAGTTTTTTAGAAAATGGTTTTGAAATAAATAATAGTGACGCAGGATTTAATGGAAGTGGACAATCATACATCTATATGGCATTTGCTGCTGACCCTACTACAATAGAACCTTCTTTAGAGGACAGTTTTAATATTGTTTTATATACAGGAGATGGAACTTCAAATAGAACTATTAGCGGTTATGGATTTGACCCAGATTTTCTTTGGATGAAGCCAAGAAATTTTGCTTATTCACATAATCTTTATGATACAGTTAGAGGAGATGGAATTAGATTGGTTACTAATTCAACGGCTGCAGACCAAGATATTCAATACCTTAAATTTACAAATGATGGATTTATTGAAGATGCAAGTAGAAATAATGAAAGTGGTGTTGATTATGTTGTTTGGGGTTGGAAAGGAGCAGAAATACCTGCTATAAACAGTAACGGTAGTATTCCTTCTGTTGTTAGTGCAAATCCTGCTGCTGGTTTTAGTATTGTTAGTTATAATAGTAATGGAACCGCTGGTTCAACAATAGGTCACGGATTAGAAGCAGAACCTAAAATGATTATTGTTAAAAATAGAGATGACGTAGATAAATGGGCTGTTTATCATAACTCTATTGGAGCAACAGATTTTCTAGTTCTAAACGAAACGGCAGCAGCAGTTTCTTCATCTGCTTATTGGAATAATACGAGTCCTAATTCAAACGTGTTTACGGTTGGGTCAACATCTCCTGTTAATTCGCCTAATAACGAAAACTACATAGCCTACTGCTTTGCAGAGGTTGCAGGGTTCAGTAAATTTGGTAGTTATACAGGGACAGGAAGTGCAAGAACAATATCTTTAGATTTTACCCCTGCTTTTGTTATGATTAAAAGAACAGGTACAACGGGTTCTTGGCAGATATTTGATAATAAAAGAAGTACATATAGATTAATTCCTAATAGCACTTCTGCGGAACAACAATCCGCAGGAACTAATGATGAGGTTACTCTTGTAGCAAATGGGTTTACTTTACCAACTGATGCAGGTAACGGAAATAATAGTGCTTTAGCAGGGAACACCTACATCTATATGGCATTTGCTAATCAATTTTAAATAAAAAAATGGCATTAACAAAAGTAACAAACGATTTATTAGCGCTTGGTGAAAGCACCGAAGCGTTAGGTTTACCAAAAGGTACAACCGCTCAAAGACCAACTTCTCCTATTCAAGGAATGACAAGGCAAAATACCGATGACAATGTTATTGAGTATTACGATGGAACTGAATGGAAGCAGATAACTGCAACAGGACCAGTAGTTGATTACAGTGTTGATTTTCTTGTTGTTGCTGGTGGTGGTGGTGGAGGTTCTTACATCGCAGGAGGAGGCGGTGCGGGAGGACTTAGAACGTCTTATGGATCGACATCAGGCGGTGGAGCAGCAGCGGAAGCTCCATTAACGTTACAACCAGCAACCACTTACAATGTAACCATTGGGGCTGGCGGGACAGGAGGTGTAACTCCTGGGACTGTTAAATCAACAAATGGTCTTGCATCAAGTTTTGCAACAATAACATCTATCGGCGGCGGAGGTGGTGGTGCTACTGATGTTCCAGCTAATGCTAACCTTTTTTCAGGAGCTAGTGGTGGCTCAGGAGGTGCTAGTCGTTCTTATTGGGGAACTGCTACCCCTCCGAACGGTGTGCCAGGTAGTGGAACCGCTGGTCAAGGATATGATGGAGGTCAAGGAACATCAGGGGGTGGTTATGGCGCAGGCGGCGGCGGCGCTGCAGGTCCAGGCACTACAACTTTATCTGGTAACACTGTATTGGGAGGTCCAGGTCTTGCGGTATCAATAAAAGGAGGTTCATCTTTTACTTATGCAGCTGGAGGTCGTGGTGGTAGAGAAGTATCTCCAAATGATCCAGTACCATCAGGCGCTGCAAATACAGGGACTGGTGGAGATGGCAGACAAGATGGTACTAACGCTTCTGGAGGAGCTGGAGGCTCTGGAGTAGTAATACTTAGAATGCCAACTGTAAAATACAGCGGGACAACTACAGGAAGTCCGACAGTTACAACAGACGGAACAGATACAATATTAACATATACAAGTAGCGGAACATACACCGCATAATTAATTTAATACTATGGGACACTTTGCAAAAGTTTCAAACGGAATAGTTACAAGGGTAATTGTAGCTGAAGCAGATTTTTTTAACAACTTCGTAGACGATAGTCCAGGAAAGTGGATTCAGACTTCTTATAACACAAGAGGTGGAGTGCATTATCAGCCTAACACTAACGAGCCAAGCGAAGATCAATCTAAAGCACTTAGAAAAAACTATGCTGGTATTGGTTACTCTTACGATTCCACAAGAGATGCTTTTATTCCACCTCAACCATTTAACAGCTGGACATTGAACGAAGACACTTGTCTTTGGGATTCTCCAGTACCTTACCCAACAGATGGTAAGTTATACAAATGGAATGAGGAGATACTTAACTGGGAGGAAGTAATTATAGAAGCATAGTATGGCTACTACAAAAGTAAATCACCCGGATTTATTAGACCTTGCATCTGACACAGGAGCAACTGTATTTCCTAAAGGAACTACTGCAGAACGGCCTGTAAGTCCAGAAGCTGGATATATACGCTTTAACACTACTGATAATGTTATGGAAACATACGATGGCACAGAGTGGAAGGTTTTAGATACAGTTGTTTCTGAATATTCAATTGACTATTTAGTAGTTGCTGGAGGTGGGGGTGGAAATACAGACAACGCTGGCGGTGGCGGAGCGGGGGGCTATTTAGAATTATTAGCAATTATTGATAAAAATCAAAGCTATACTATAACTGTTGGCGCAGGGGGGAATGCTGGTACAGCATATAATGCCCCAGGTTTAAACGGGGGAGATAGCAGCATAATAGGATCAGCGATAATAACAACATCTTTAGGCGGAGGTAGAGCCGGTAGTAGAAACGGTGTACCGCCTAATTCCGGAGGTTCTGGTGGTGGCGGCGGCGCAACTGGTCCGCCAAGTGGAACAGGAGCGTCTGGAACAGTTGGGCAAGGCAACGCTGGGTCTGACGGTAACCAATCGCCTTTTTATCAAGGCGGAGGTGGTGGAGGAGCTGGCGCTAATGCTTCAACACCAAATGGAGGAATTGGATTACAATCATCTATAACAGGATTATCTGTTTATTATGCTGGTGGTGGTGGAGGTGGTGCAAACAGCAACCCCGGGACAGGGGGAGCTGGTGGTGGGGGTAACGGAACCACAACAGGAACTGCAATTTCCGGAGGCTCTAACACTGGTGGTGGCGGAGGCAGCAGCAACGCGTCGGGGATTGGTGGATCGGGTGGTTCTGGAGTAGTTATTCTGCGTATGCCAACTGCAAACTATTCTAGCACTACAACAGGTTCACCTACTGTAACAACAGATGGAAGCGATACAATACTAACTTATACATCGAGTGGTACATATACTGCTTAATAATACCACTTAAAAAAACCAAAAAACACGTAATCTTATAACTATTAACAATAAACCAAAACCAATGACACTTTTTTACCGCACTCATTCGTGGAGTAGTGAACCACAAATTACCGATGAAACCAAGAAGTTATGGAGGCATATAGCCGAAAAAACTAACTGGAGAATCACCCAATTACCAAACGGTTTTTTTCAAACCGAATACCAAGATCTAGAAAAAGAAGATGCTTGGAACGACGTAACCAGAAGAGAAACAGTCGCTGGTGCTGAAGCTGCTATTGATTCAACAGTAGAGCATTATGCTAAAAAGCTGGAATTCTTAGACGGGCCTAAAGTCGTTAAAACCTTTAAATAAAATACTACTCAAATCAAATTAAATTATGTCAGACGCAATTGTCAAGAACCTAAGTTTCGGTAACGAAGCTAAGGACAAAGTATTTGAAGGTATCACAAAACTCACAAAAGCCGTTAGCTCCACGCTCGGGGCTAGCGGTAAATGTGTGATGCTTGAAGATGGAAATGGAAGACCAATTATAACAAAAGACGGTGTAACAGTAGCGGATAGTATTATACTATTAGACCCTGTAGAAAATATGGGGGCTACACTTTTAAAAGAAGCTGCTAGAAAAACCGTAAGCGAAGCAGGTGATGGTACAACAACCGCAACTGTATTAGCGCACTCTATACTAACTGAAGCTTACAATGTAGCTGATAAGATTAGTTCAAGGGATTTAAAAATAGGTATAGACAATGCCGTAGATAAAGTAGTTAAATACTTAGAATCAATATCAGTTGGTGTTAGCGGCGATATGATAGATCAAATTGCTACTATATCAACAAACAATGACGCAGAGCTTGGTAAACTAATCGGTGATGCTTTTAGAGCAGTTGATGAAACAGGTGTGGTTATGATGGAGACATCGTCAGATGGCACCACAGCAGTAGAAATAGTTGACGGAGTACAATACAACAAAGGGCTAACGAACTCACATTTTGTTACAAGCAAAAGTCAAAGAGTTGCTGAATTAGAAAACCCTTATGTATTATTAGTTGAATCACCAATTGATAATATTAGACAAATTCAAAGCGTGCTAGAGTTTGTTATAAAAGGTAATAAGTCTTTACTTGTAATTGCAGACATAGACCAACCAGTACTTGCAACTTTAGCAATGAATAAAGTTAAAGGTAATTTAAAGATTAATGTTATCAATGCGCCAACATATGGTGTAGCTAAAAAAGAAACATTAGATGATCTTGCAATGCTAACTGGTGCTACTATTATAAACGAAGACTTAGGAGATGATTTAGATTTAATTAATCCTCAATACCTAGGTAATTGTATAAAAAGTGTAACTACAGACGAAGAAACAATATTACAAGTTGGAGAAGTTTCAGAAGAGGTTCAAGATACTATAAAAGGTATTAAAGAAAAACTTGTTACAACTAAAGAGCCTTACGAAATAGTAAAACTTGAAAAAAGATTAGCGAGACTAGCGGCTAAAATAGCTATTGTAAAAGTTGGTGCTAATTCTGAAATTGAGTTAAAAGAAAAGAAAGATAGGGTAGAAGATGCTATCTGCGCAACTAAAGCCGCAATTAAAGAAGGTATTGTACCTGGGGGTGGTATTGCACTACTAAACGCATCGGAAACAGTTAAAGCTAAAACAATAGGTGAAGAAGCTTTATTAGAGGCTATTAAGGCGCCATTTAAGACCATTTTAGAAAATGCAGGTATAGAGTATCAAGAATCTCTTAGAGGCAAAGGAATTGGTCTAAATGTAATAACTGGTAAAAAAGTTAATATGATCAAACACGGGATTATTGATCCATTACTGGTTACTAAAAGTGCGCTTAGAAATGCAGCTTCAGTTGCTACAACTATTTTATCTACGGATTGTGTAATTAATAACTTAAGGGTAACGAATGAAAGCAATAGGTAGAAACTTAATAATAGAAAAAGTAAAAGAAGGTACTACTGAAACAAAAGGTGGTTTACTTCTTGCCGAGAACCAAAGGGAAGACATTAGGTATATTATGGCTAATGTAATTTCTGTAGGTGATGAAACAGCTGGTATAAAAGAAGGTGATCAAATTTATTATGATCGTCATGCCGGACATAAAATAGAGGTAGAAAAAAATATTTACCATATTATAAAATTACAAGATGTAGTTGTTGTTCTATGAAAAGGCTAGAAGCAGGAGATGTTCGAGAACTTAACCTGTTAAAACATTATCGAATAATAAGACAATGGGCTAGTAGAAACAACAACTTAAATGATGCGGATTTAGAATTACTGATCTACTTTGATTGCATGGGTTTTTTTACTAAGCAAGATTATAAAATCGGTACGTATGCTTATAGCTGGGATAACAAGCGCTGGAACAGACTATTGAAAGAAGGGTGGATTACGGTTTGGAGAAAAAGAAACCATACCACTCAAAAATATCATATATATAAAGTTTCATTTAAGTGCAAACAGCTTATAAGTAGAATGTATCGTATTATGCTTGGTGAAGAAGATATACCTACAAGTCACAGAAGAAACAAAATAATGAAGGGTAATACCTATATGGATACGGTTCTTAAGACTGCAATTAATAATGTAAATAAAGATAAAGATAGATAATATGTACAATCCAAACGAACAAATGATAGACCCAATGACTGGCATGCCAATGCAGCAAACAGTTGTTCCGCCAGCACCTAGTAATACATTAGGTAATGCAAAACCTGTTTTTAACAGTACAGCGCAAACAGCTGCTCAAGGTCTTTACGGTGATGTTGAACAAAGACAAATGTCTTTAGGTAATAGAACACCTTTGTTTTTTAAAGATCAAACTGGTGATGGTAAAATCACTAGAGCTGATGTTATTAAAGCTAGAACCGAAGGGTATAAAGAATAATGATTAAACTAATAAAAAATATTATGAAAAAAACTATAACACCAGCTGTAAGTAAAATAGAAGCTCATGGCACAACGGGGGCTAATGCTTTATGGGATGGGCCGTTAGATACCACTGGTTTTCCAATGGGTAAAGGTTCTAGCAGCGGAAAAAATGGTATGAAAGTTAATATGGCAGATGTTCCTTATTCAGAGGGACCTATTACGTCTAAGACTTATGCTAAGGGAAATGGCAGGGGCTGATATTAAGCTGTACATAATTAACGCAATATCTTTATTAGTTTCTATGACAAGCATCGAGCCTGTATTGAAGATCATGCTATTAGTAGTTACTATAGGGTATACTGTTAATAAGTGGTATCACTTGTATAAGAAAAAGTAAAATGATTAGTAAGCACATATCTGATAAAGAAGGTAATTATTCAAGGACCGCTTTAAGACGCGGTATAGATAATACTCCTGAGCCATATCACTTGGTTAATATGCAGGTTATTGCTGAACTAGTTTTTGAACCGCTTAGAGAATGGGTTAAAGGACCTATTAAGATTAATTCATTTTACAGATGTAAAGAATTAAATTCAGCTATAGGTGGAAGTGTTAAATCTCAACATTGTGAAGGTAGAGCTATTGATATTGACGATACATTTGGTTATAAGACTAATGCTCAAATGTTCGAATATATTAAAGATAATTTAGATTTTGATCAATTAATCTGGGAATTTGGAGACAATAAAAATCCTGATTGGGTTCATGTTAGTTATGTCTCTATTGATGAAAATAGAAGAAGAATATTAAAAGCTTATAAGCTTAATGGCAAAACAACTTATAAAATTATATAATGGCGTATATACAAAACTCTCCTCTTAATAAGCTTAAGAAAACAACTAAAGGCAAAGGAAGACACTTCCTTACTGCCAAAGAAGGCGCTGGAATGACAGAGGCTGGGCGTAAAGCTTACAACAAAGAAACAGGCGGTGATTTAAAAGCTCCACAGCCAGGAGGGGGTGCTCGTAAAAAAAGCTATTGCGCTAGATCTAAGGGTCAAATGAATATGCATAATATAGATTGTTCAAAAACACCAGATAAAAGAATTTGTGCCGCTAGGCGTAGATGGAAATGTTAATTAATAAATAAAATAAATATTATGCCAAACATTAGTAAAAAAACAGCTTACGACGTTAAGGAAGCAAGCAACCAATCACTTACTGCATCAGCTAGAAAAAACTATGCAAAAGATGCTCAAGCAGGAATGAAAGACGATAGTCCAATGTCTATGTATGGATCACCTGCTAAAATGAACAACTCTCCAATGCAAATGAAAGGTTCTTGGATGAGTAAGCACTGCTCAAAGTAATGGAATCCAAAGGTTTAGGTGACACTATAGAAAAGATCACTACAGCAACTGGTATTAAAACCGTAGTTGATAAAGTGTCAGAGGGTCTTAATATTCCTTGTGGTTGCCAAAAAAGAAAAGAAGCTTTAAATAATATGTTTCCTTATAATGGCGTTCAAACTAAATAATCCTCCATATTTTATTGATAATACACCAATATACAAAACCGACTTAGGTAATGATATATTAGGTAAAGCTAATAAAAATGGTAGTATATTAGTAAACAAAAATATAACAGACGAAAAACAAATAAATGATGTTATAAAACATGAAAAAGTTCATCTTGATCAAATGCAAAGAGGCGACTTAGATTATAACGACAGTGCAGTTTTTTGGAAAGGTAAAAAATATTCAAGGGCGCAAATGAAAGAAGGCGCTAAAAATCTTCCTTGGGAAAAAGAAGCTTATAATAGATCTAAAACAAAATAACTATGGCATTTAAATTAAAAAATTCAAGTCCATTTAGTTTGATTAATGAAGGGCCTGGTGATGATACTAAAAAACAAAGCTCACCAAAAGCTAACTCTGAATCAATAAATAAAATAAATGAATGGAATAAGTCAAGATTAGCAACTGGAAGATTTAATGACCAATTAGGCGGAGGTAAGTTAAAAAACCAAAGCGATAATATGACTTCTACAAAAATAGTTAGTAAAGAAAAATATTTGAGAGATATTGATCCCGAGTTAGGACCAGCTTCAGGAGCTTACAGTCCGGAAGATCATACCATGTTCTCGGAACCTTCTTTAACAGAAAGAGTTATAAATAAATTTACCGGTAGATCCGGAACTAAATTTCACGAAACCGCTCATTCCGCAAGAGCTATTCCGCAAATAAATAAAATTAAAGAGGTAATAAAGACTAAAACTGAAGATCCATATTATAACAATCCAGAAGAAACATATTCCAAATTAATGGAATTAAGAATTGACAATAATGTTAATCCTAATAAGTTTTGGAGCAAAAAAGATTTACCTGAGTTAAGAAGTATGTCTAAGCGATTTGACAAGCCATTTTTAGAATATTACAGTGACAACGAGCTTTTGGATTTAATGAACAAAGTTGCTGTAAACAATAAAAAAACAAATAATAAAAATATAGTATAAAACAAAATAATTATGGCGTTTAAAATGAAACACAGTAGTCCTTTAAGTATGATTAATAAAGGAAAAAAAGACAACACCAAAGATGGAGGCAGAATGAGTGCTTCTGAAGCGTCTGCGTCTGCAAAGCCGGATATGGAAGTAACCATTACAGCTAAAAAGAAAACTGTACCTAGAGGATATGCAGCTCCGGCCGGAGATGTTAAAAAAGGTAGAAAAGTTAAAGAGATAAAAAAAGAAAGAAAATTTGACACAGTATCTTTATCTCAAAAAGAAAAACAAGGCGCAAAAGGTGCTAAATGGGCTAAAACAAAAACTTATAGCGTACAGAACGTAAAGTTTAACTAGTTATGCCTAAAGATAAAAAGCCTTTTAAAGAAACCGGGCTGGGTAAATTTTTACTCGGCGCTGGTTCTACTATTATAGATGTAGTAGGCGATGTGCTTCCAGATAAAGGTCTTTTAGGCGTAGTAAAAAATTTAATAGATAAAGATCCAGATCTTAGCGATGATCAAAAAGCTGAAGCTCACGATAGATTAGTAGAACTTTATAGATTAGAAGTAGAAGATAGGGATTCTGCTAGAAAAAGAGAGGCTGCTATAGTTAAGGCTGGCGGCTCAGACTGGATGATGTCTTTAACAGGTATTATAGGATTAGCAGCATTTGCTTTTTTAGTTTATACAGTAGTTACTACAGAAGTACCGCAATCGAATAAAGAAATTTTTATACATTTGCTAGGAATCGTTGAAGGGGTAGCATTGTCAATATTTGGATACTACTTTGGATCAGCTGTTAAAGAAAATAAATAACGATTAATTAAATCAAATTAAATTAAATGAAAAAAGTACAAGAAATTACAAAAGAGCAATTAACAAAAATCCAAGAACAGCAAAAAAACTTGACTGATATTTTAAAAGATATTGGTTTTGTAGAAGTTCAAAAGCATGCTTTATTACATAAACAAGCTGGACTAAACGAAGAAATTGAAGCTTTTAAAGCTGAACTTGAGAAAGAGTATGGAGCCATAACTATTGATATAGAAACTGGCACTTATACTGAAATAGTTAAAGAAGAAGAGTAATGGCTTCTGTTATAAGAAAAATAAGTATAGGCTCTGACTACAAGAACGACGCAATGCATTATGCTGTTGGTCAATCTGTTTATGGTGGTCACGAAATAGCCTATATATTATTCGACGAAGAAGATAGCTCTTATAACATTCACATAAAGAAAAGCAACGAGGTAATGCCATGGAAGAAGTTTAATTCCAACATGGCAATATCTGTTGAGTATGATCTCGAGTACTAATGAGAAGTATTTACGACTTCATTGTGAAGCCAGTTGGGAAGCGCTATGATAATGAGAAAAAAGTAGGGGATAAAACATTAATTACAAACTCATCAATAGAAACATTTAAATCTGTAAATAATTTTGCAGAAGTTGTAGCTACGCCATTAGCGTATGATACAGGAATAAGTGTTGGTGATATAATTGTAATACACCATAATGTTTTTAGAAGATTCTACGATATGAAAGGTAATCAAAAAGATAGTAGATCAATGTTTATTGATGGATTATATTTTGTTGCACCAGATCAGATATATTTATATGGAAAACCAAAAAAATGGAAAGCATTTAACGACAGATGCTTTGTTATTCCAATTAAAAATAAAGACAGCTTCTCTCTTGAAAAAGAGCAAAAGCTTATTGGTATACTTAAATACGGTAATAGTTCCTTACAAGCGCTAGGAATCAATCCTGGGGACCTTATTGGTTATACTCCAGGCGGGGAATTTGAATTTGTGGTTGATGACAAGAAATTATACTGTATGAAATCTAATGATATTGTAATTAAATATGAATACCAAGGAAACGAAGAAGAATATAATCCTAGCTGGGCAACGAGCAGTTGAGGAATTAATAAAAGTAGCTAGAGAAAAAATAGTTGACTCGGATGATGATATATCAGCTGATAGATTAAAAAATGCTGCTGCTACAAAAAAATTAGCAATATTTGATGCTTTTGAAATACTTTCACGTATTGAACAAGAAGAACAATTGTTAAATGATGAATCTGCTGATACACCACAAAAAAATTTCAGAGGTTTTGCTGAAGGTAGATCTAAGTAATGTACGAGCAAACACTATACAAAATACTGCCTAATCACATTAAGTCTAAAACCATTAAAATACAAAATAGGTATAACAAATGGGAGTATGGATATAACAAAGAGCACGATGTTGTTGTTATAAGCAAGACTGGAAAGATTGGAGAAATATATGAAATACAAGGATTAAAAATAGCTTTGCCTTACATAGATAAAGCTTATTTAAGATCTGAAAATAAATTAGATCAGTATTGGGAGTCTCATAAAATTCCAACAGAATTATCAAAGATTAAAACAATTTTTGAATGGGACGCTTATCCTGATCACTTTAAAAACAAATGGTATGAGTATATTGATCAAGAGTTTGAATATAGGGAAAAAGGTTTTTCGTTTTACAACAAAGGTGTTCCTACTTATATTACTGGTAATCACTACATGTACTTGCAGTGGACCAAGATTGATGTTGGACAGCCAGATTTTCGCGAAGCAAATAGGCTTTTCTTCATCTTCTGGGAAGCCTGCACAGCAGATAGCAGGTGTTTCGGAATGTGCTACCTTAAGAATAGGAGGTCCGGTTTTAGCTTCATGGCCAGCGGAACAGCAGTTAATATGGCAACAATATCTTCTGATGCGAGATTCGGGATCTTATCTAAATCAGGAGCAGATGCTAAGAAAATGTTTACAGATAAGGTGGTACCTATATCAATCAACTATCCTTTCTTCTTCAAACCAATTCAGGACGGAATGGATAGACCGAAGACCGAGCTCGCCTACCGCGTACCCGCGTCTAAAATTACCAGAAAGTCCGTTGATAAGGTTTCCACAGCCAAAAACGATTTACAAGGGCTTGACACCACGATCGACTGGAAAAACACAGGGGACAACTCGTACGACGGTGAAAAACTAAAATTATTAGTTCACGATGAAAGTGGTAAATGGGAAAGACCAGATAATATATTAAATAACTGGAGGGTAACAAAAACAACATTAAGGTTAGGTAGTAGGATTATAGGCAAATGTATGATGGGATCTACTTCTAATGCTTTAGCTAAAGGTGGAGAGAATTTTAAAAGATTATATTATGACTCCGACGTTTCCAAGAGAAACCGCAATGGACAGACTAGTTCAGGATTATATTCTCTGTTCATACCTATGGAATGGAACTACGAAGGATTCATTGATACTTATGGAATACCTGTATTCGATACTCCAGACAAGCCGGTTAAAGCAGCAGATGGCTCTTTAATTGAATATGGTGTAATAGAGCATTGGCAAAATGAAGTTGATGGTTTAAAAAACGATCAAGATGGATTAAATGAAATGTATCGTCAGTTTCCAAGAACTGAGCAACACGCATTTAGAGATGAGGCTAAGCAATCATTGTTTAACCTTACAAAAATATATCAACAAATAGATTACAATGAAGACCTTAGAAATACTGCAATTGTAACTACTGGTAGTTTCGCTTGGGAGAATGGGATGCCTGATACAAGAGTAATATTTAATCCCCATAAAGATGGAAGGTTTAAAATAACTTGGGTTCCAGCTAAACATCTTCAAAACCAAGTGATAATAAAGAATGGTACTAAATGGCCGGGTAATGAACACCTTGGTGCATTTGGTTGTGATAGTTATGATATATCAGGTACAGTTGACCAAAGAGGATCTAATGGTTCTTTGCATGGTTTAACTAAGTTTTCTATGGAAGATGTACCTCCTAATCATTTCTTTTTAGAATATATAGCTAGACCACAAACAGCGGAAATATTTTTTGAAGATGTTTTAATGGCGTGTGTATTTTATAGTATGCCAATACTAGCTGAAAATAACAAGCCAAGACTTTTATATCATTTTAAAAGAAGAGGCTATAGAGGTTTTTCAATGAATAGACCTGACAAGATTTGGAATAAACTATCTGTTACTGAAAAAGAAATAGGTGGAATACCAAACTCTAGTGAAGATATTAAGCAAGCACATGCTGCTGCTATAGAAACTTATGTTGAACAATTTATAGGTTTATCAGATACTGGTTATGGAGATATGTATTTTCAAAGAACCTTAGAAGATTGGGCTAGATTTAACATAAACAATAGAACAAGTCATGATGCATCTATTAGTTCTGGTTTAGCTTTAATGGCTTGCAATAGACATAGATACGTTCCTGTTAATAGAATAGAAAGACAGCCTGTTAATCTAGGTTTAAAAAGATACAATAATGATGGTAGTACCTCAAAAATTATAATATAAATGAACATATACACAAATACCAATAGTTCCTTTCCAAGCCAAGTGGTTAGCGATGCAGAAAAAGCATCATTAGAGTATGGTATTCAAGTGGCTAGAGCCATTGAACAGGAATGGTTTGACCAAGGAAGGACTAATGCTAATAGGTATCAAACTAATTATAATAGCTTTCATCAATTAAGATTATACGCTAGAGGTGAACAATCAATACAAAAGTACAAAGATGAGCTTGCTATTAATGGCGATTTGTCTTATCTTAATTTAGATTGGAAACCAGTACCGGTTATATCTAAGTTTGTAGATATTGTAGTTAATGGTATGTCACAAAAGACATATGATATAAAAGCTTTTTCACAAGATCCAGAGTCTTTAAAGAAAAGAACAAATTATGCATTAGCAGTAATGCGTGATATGTATACTCAAGATTTAATACAAAAGGCTAATCAAATAACTGGTGGTAACTTTGCTAATTCATCTTTATCGGCTAATGAATTACCGGAAACAAGAGAAGAGCTTGAATTACATATGCAGCTTAGCTACAAGCAATCTGTTGAAATTGCAGAAGAAGAAGCTATTAATAATGTATTAGCAGCAAATAAGTATGATCTAGTAAGAAGAAGATTAAATTATGATCTCACGGTATTAGGTATTGCCGCTGTTAAAACTTCTTTTAATAAAGCTAACGGCATTGTTGTGGATTATGTTGATCCTGCTTATATGGTTTATTCATATACAGAAGATCCAAACTTTGAAGATATATATTATGTTGGTGAAGTAAAAGCAATTACTATACCAGAACTTAAAAAGCAATTTCCTAATATAACAGAAGAGGAATTAAAAAATATTCAAAACATGCCCGGCAACAATCAGTATATAACTGGCTGGGGCAATTATGATGAAAATACTGTTCAAGTTTTATACTTTGAATATAAAACATATTCAAATCAAGTATTTAAAATAAAGCAAACAGAATTTGGATTAGAAAAAACTATTCAAAAAGATGATAGTTTTAATCCGCCTGAAAATGATAACTTCCAAAAAGTATCCAGAACAATAGAGGTATTATATTCTGGAGCAAAAGTATTAGGGAATAATACTATGCTAGAATGGAAGCTAGCGGAAAACATGACTAGGCCATATGCTGATACTACTAAAGTAGAAATGAGTTATGCTATTACAGCTCCTAGAATGTATAAAGGTAGGATTGAATCTATAGTTAGTAAAGTTACAGGCTTTGCTGATATGATTCAATTAACGCATTTAAAGCTACAGCAAGTAATGTCAAGAATAGTGCCAGACGGTGTATTCTTAGATATGGATGGTTTAGCTGAAGTTGATCTTGGTAATGGAACAAACTATAATCCAGCGGAAGCATTAAATATGTATTTCCAAACTGGTAGTGTAGTAGGTAGATCGCTTACTCAAGACGGGGATATGAATAGAGGTAAAGTTCCTGTTCAAGAATTATCTTCATCATCTGGCCAAGGCAAAATAGCTTCACTAATTAATACATACAACTATTATCTACAAATGATAAGAGATGTGACCGGATTAAATGAAGCAAGAGATGGAAGTAATCCAGATAAAGATGCTTTACTAGGGCTACAAAAGATGGCTGCTAATCAGTCCAATGTTGCCACAAGACATATATTACAGTCAAGTTTATATTTAACTCTTAGGGCTTGTGAAAACATATCTCTTAGAATTGCTGATTGCTTAGATTTTGAATTAACATCAAACTCATTAGCTAATAGTATATCTACTTTTAATGTTGAAACTTTAAAAGAAATAAAGAATTTAAATCTGCATGACTTTGGAATTTATTTAGAATTAGAACCTGATGACGAAGAAAAAGCACAGGTAGAACAAAATATTCAAATAGCATTACAATCTGGCGGTATTGATTTAGAAGACGCAATAGATATAAGACAAATTAAAAACTTAAAGCTTGCAAATCAATTACTTAAATTAAAAAGAAAAAAGAAGCAAGCTGCAATGGAAGCTGCGCAACTTGCTAATATACAGGCTCAAGCGCAAGCAAATGCTGAAACCGCTGAAAAAGCTGCGTTTGCTGAAGTTCAAAAACAACAAGCTCTTACACAAGAAAAAGTTAATGTTGAACAAGCTAAATCTCAATTTGAAATACAAAGAATGCAAACAGAAGCTCAAATTAAAAGAGAGCTTATGGCAGAAGAATTTAATTATCAAATGCAATTAGCTCAAATAAAAGCTAATGCAGAAGCTGGTAAAATTGCTGAAGTTGAAGATCGCAAAGATAAAAGAACAAAAATACAAGCAACACAACAGTCTGAATTAATAGATCAAAGAAAAAATGATTTATTACCTAAAGATTTTGAATCACAAGGAAACGACGGCCTTGGAGGATTTAATCTAGAGCAGTTCACGCCTAGATAAAAACACTAATTAATTTTATATTATCATATCATGTCAGAAACAGTAAAACAAGAAGGGGATTTCAAATTGCAAAAGAAAAAACCTGCAATGAAAAAACTAAATAGTAATAGCAATGTTACTAAAGTTGATTTAACACCTAAAAAAGAAGAAGATGCCATTCAAGAGCAAGTCGCAGATGAAAGCGTGTTACGCACAGAACAACCCGAATTGGGATTGCAAGAAGTGGTCGAAGGAAACGAAGAACAAAAAGTCGTTGCCAAAGAGGTTGTTGAAGAAGAGCCAGTAGTTATTCAAGAAATAACTGATGAAGAAGTTGTTGAAGAAACACAAAAATTAACCGAAGACGTACAGGAAGCAATTGCTGAATCAAAAGAAACAGGAAGAGCGTTACCGGAGAACATTGAAAAATTAGTTTCTTTTATGGAAGAGACTGGTGGAACGGTTGAAGACTATGTTAGGTTAAATGCTGATTACACAAATGTAGATAACAATACATTACTTAAAGAATACTATAAAAAAACAAGACCTCATTTAGATGCTGAAGAAATACAATTCCTTATGGAAGACAACTTTAGCTATGATGAAGAACTTGACGACGAGCGAGATGTAAGAAAAAGAAAACTCGCTTTTAAAGAAGAAGTTGCAAAAGCCAAAGACTATCTGGAAACTATTAAAGGTAAATATTACGAGGAAATCAAGTTGAGACCTGGTGTTACCCAAGAGCAACAGAAAGCAATGGACTTTTTCAACCGATATAACGAAGAGCAAAGTATGGCGGCTCAGCAACATGAGAAATTTAAAGCTGATACCCAAAAACTTTTTTCTGATGATTTCAAAGGTTTTGACATCAATGTAGGAGAAAAGAAATTTAGGTATGGCATTCAAAACGTTGAACGAGTAGCTGAAAACCAATCAAACATCAATAACCTAATTAAGAAGTTCTTAAATGATGATGGTGAAGTTGTAGATACAAAAGGTTATCACAAAGCTATGTATGCCGCTGAGAACATTGACAAAATAGCAGCACACTTTTATGAGCAAGGAAAATCCGATGCAGTAAAAGAAGTTGTTACTAATTCTAAAAATCCATCTACAACGCCTAGACAAACAACAGCGGGGGATGTATTTATTAATGGATTAAAAGTTAAAGCAATTAGCGGTCTTGATTCTTCAAAACTTAAAATTAAAACAAAGAAATTTAACAATTAAAAAAATTTATTATGGCAGTAGTCGCACCCGTTTATGGGTCAATTAAACCATCTCAGAAACAACAACTTCTTGAGAGCAATTATTTAAACTTTACAGACGGATCTGGAAATGATTTCGCACAACAATACTTACCTGAGATTTATGAGGCAGAAGTAGAGCGCTATGGAAATAGAACTTTATCTGGTTTCTTAAAAATGGTTGGTGCTGAAATGCCAATGTCTTCTGATCAAATCGTATGGTCTGAGCAAAACAGATTACATATCGCTTATGATAGCGTTACAAAAGCAACTGATACAACTTTAACATTCGCTTTGAATGCTACAGCTGGCCCAAGCTTTGTACAAAACGTTATCTCTAAAAACCAAACATTAGTAGTTATTGATCCTGCAACAGGACAAGACTTAAAAGTTTTTGTAACAGATAGCGTTAACACTTCTTCTACATTAGCTACTATTACAGTAAAACCTTATACTGCTGCTGATATGGCTGCTTTATCTGGAACTGCTGGAGCGCTTAAAATCTTCGTTTATGGTTCTGAATACAAAAAAGGAACTACAGATGCTGATATTAAGTCTGTAACGCCTTCTTTCACTCAGTTCTCTAACTCTCCAATCATTATCAAAGAGAAATATGCTATCTCTGGATCTGATACTGCTCAAATTGGATGGGTTGAAGTTGCTACTGAAGACGGTGCTTCTGGATACTTATGGTATTTAAAAGCTGAATCTGAAACTCGTTTACGTTTTGAAGATTACTTAGAAATGTCTGTAGTTGAAGGAGAATTAGTTTCTGGAGCTTCTACACTAGATACTGTTGAAGGTATCAAAGGTACTGAAGGTTTATTCGCAGCTGTACAATCAAGAGGTAACGTATTAAACAACTTTACTGCAGCTTCTGGATTAGCTGACTTTGATAGCATCTTGAAAAACTTAGATACTCAAGGAGCAATTGAAGAAAACATGTTATTCTTAAACAGACAAACTTCTTTAGATTTTGACGATATGCTTGCTGGTTTATCTGCTGGAGCTAATGGAGGTACTGCTTATGGATTGTTTGAAAACTCTGCTGAAATGGCGTTAAACTTAGGTTTCACTGGATTCAGAAGAGGTTCTTACGATTTCTATAAGACTGACTGGAAATACTTAAACGATGCTTCCACTCGTGGTGCTTCTAACGGAGCTGGACAAGTAGGATCTGGTATTGATGGTGTATTAGTACCTGCTGGAACTTCTACAGTATACGATCAAATCTTAGGAACAAATATCAGAAGACCATTCTTACACGTACGTTATAGAGCTTCTCAAGCTGACGACAGAAGAATGAAATCTTGGATCACTGGTTCTGTAGGTGGAGCTTACACTTCTGATCTTGATGCAATGGAAGTACACTTCCTTTCTGAAAGATGTTTAGTAGTTCAAGCAGCTAACAACTTCGTGTTGTTTACTGCATCTGCATAACAACAACTTGTAATTATTACCCTCGATGTAACTTCGGGGGTAATTTTTACTTTTATAAACTATTTAATCTTATTATATTATGGCTAAAAAAGCTACCGCTTCTACAGAAGAAGTATTTGAAGAAACTATGGTTGTTGAACAACCCAAAAAAGAAACACCAAAAGCACCTGCTAAGCCTGCTTGGGAAATAAAAGATAGAACGTATTATTTAACTGGGGCACACAGCCCTTTAACGTTTACTTTACCATCAAGACATACGTCAAGATACCCATTGCTATGGTTTAACAAAGAAACTGGTGATCAAAAAGAAATTAGATTTGCAACTAATCAAAACTCTCCTTTTGTAGACGAACAAAAAGGCGAGGCAACATTAGGGCACATCATGTTTAAAAATGGTACTTTATTTGTACCAAAAGAAAAACAAAACTTACAAAAATTATTATCTCTTTACCATCCAGGTTTAAATATTAAGTATGCTGAATTTGATGCTGTTTTAACAGCTAATAACGAATTAGAAGACTTAGATATTCAAATTGATGCTTTAGTAGCCGCAAGAGAAATAGATATTGATCAAGCTGAAGCTATTTTAAGAGTTGAAATTGGATCTGCTGTTTCAGGAATGAGCTCTAAGGAAATTAGAAGAGATTTATTATTATTTGCAAGAAGAAATCCAGGATTGTTTATTGAATTAGCTAACGATGAAAACGTACAGCTAAGAAACTTTGCAATTAAAGCATCTGAAGCTGGTATTATAAAATTATCACAAGATCAAAGAACGTTTATGTGGGGTACAAACAACGCTAAACTAATGACTGTTCCTTTTGATGAAAACCCATATTCAGCTATGGCTGCTTTCTTTAAGACAGATGAAGGTGTAGAAATCTTCAAGTCTATAGAGAAAAAATTCAAATAGTACGTAATATTAATATATGGGGTGATTAATTTCACCCCTATATTATAATAAAAAATAAAATGGCAATAAACGTAGATACAGTTTACAAAACAGTTCTATTAATACTCAATAAAGAACAAAGGGGTTATGTAACACCTGATGAGTTTAATAAGATAGGTACACAAGTTCAATTAGAAATATTTGAAAAGTACTTTGAAGATCTTAATCAACAACTACGTGTGCCGCAAGCTGACAGCGAATATGCTGACAGACAAAAAAATATAGATAACAATATCTCCATTTTTAAAACAATTGGAAATTGTTCATATAATGCTGGTGGATATTTTATGCCACCTAGTAATTTACATAGAATAGGTACTGTAATATATAAAGACGAAAAAGAGCTTCAGAGAGTGCAAAGAAATGAACTACTGAACATAAACATGTCTAAGCTTACAAAGCCAACTACAACTTATCCTATATATGTATACGAGGACGGGTCTACAACAAGTTTACCTCGAATATATGTTTATCCAAAAACTATAACAAATTCTGCTGATATAAGTGTAACTTATGTTAGAAAACCACAAAATGTTACTTGGGCATATCAACAATTAGGTGGTGGTACTTGGACTTCTGGTCCTTACATATATAATCCATCTTCTTCTACAAACTTTGAATTAGACGCTGTAGAGCAAACAAACGTAATAACAAATATACTTTTATATATGGGTATTGTTATAAACGATCCTCAAGTTATACAAATAGCAGCTCAACAAGCGCAGGCAGAAGAAGTAAATAAAAAAAGCTAATAGATTATGTCTAAACCAAATAACGGTTTGATAACCGAAACAAATAGTCAATACTACGCTGGATCACAGAGTTTTACTACTACCGCAGGACAAACTTCTTTTGTTTCTACATTTAACACTGATTTAGTTTTTGGTAATTATAGTCCTAATGCTACTGACTATGGTTTAAATAACTTTGTCTTATATTTTAGCACGAGTGGACTTCCTGGAACTTTTAACGAATACATACAAGCTTACACTGTTGTAGATAACACAATAAATTTAGCTGTAGCTTTACCAGCTGGTAGTTACGTTGTCATACAGTTAAAAAGTAACGATGGTGGTAATTACGGGGACGAAGATGCTTATGGTGACGCTGTTGAAAATAATTATGGTGGATATGAGTATGTAACTTTAAATGATATTATAAATAACTTTTTGGTTGCTTACGTTGGTGCAGGTAAGTTAATATCTGATGTTAAAAGAACTGATGTTATATTTCACGCTAAAAGAGGTTTACAAGAGTTTAGTTACGATACATTAAAAAGTATTAAATCTCAAGAATTAAGTATACCACCTAGTTTAAGTTTGCCTTTACCACAAGATTACGTTAACTACGTTAAAGTTTCTTGGGTAGATCAATTAGGTGTAAAACATCAAATATTTCCAACACAACTCACTAGTAATCCATATACTACACCTGTTCAAGATAATAACGGTATACCTATTCAGGACAATTACGAAGAAAACTTACAAGGATCTTCTCAAATAGAAGAAAGATGGAGCACAGCAAGTAGTAAGAAAATAAACAATATAGCTTCATTAGAAGATTATAACGAAGGATTAGATGGTGAAAACTACTGGTGGGACGATGGAAACTTCTTTGGTAGAGCGTATGGTCTTGATCCTCAAAACGCAAATATAAATGGCTACTTTACATTAAACCCAAGAGAAGGTAAAATATCTTTTTCAAGCGATTTAGTTGGAGCGTTAGTTATATTAGAATATATTTCAGATGGTTTAGCTTATGACATGGACACTAAAGTTCCTAAAATGGCCGAGGAAGCTATGTACAAACATCTTATGTATAGCATACTTTCTACTCGCGCTAATCAACCAGAATACGTAGTACAAAGATTTAAAAGAGAAAGATCTGCTGAACTTAGAAACACTAAAATAAGATTATCAAATATAAAGCTTAGTGAAGTAATACAGCAAATGCGAGGTAAGTCTAAGTGGATTAAACATTAATTAAATGGCTGAAATTAAAAATAATTTTATAAAAGCCAAGATGAACAAGGACCTGGACGACAGACTTGTTCCTCCTGGAGAATATAGAAATGCTCAAAATATATCTATAAGTAGATCGGAAGGTTCTGATGTTGGTGCTTTAGAAAATATTTTGGGTAATTCTGTTATATCTTCTACTGTATTAAATATACCAAATATAGATGTTATAGGTTTTTTAACTGATAACGCTACGAATAATATATACTTGTTTTTAACAGACTATACCGATACTTCAGTTAGTGGTATATCTAATTTTGCGCCATCAAATGCAAACTGTATCGTATCAAGATACAACACTTCTACAAAAATATACACTAAACTTGTTCAAGGTAGATTTTTAAACTTTGCTAAAAACAATCCTATAATTGGTGTAAACATACTTGAAGATCTTTTATTCTTTACTGATAATAGAAATCAACCAAGAAAAATAAATGTTGACTTAGCTAATCCTAACAGTAGCTTAAGTCCAACTTACTATTCTAGTGAAGACACTATTTCTGTAGCAAAACCAGCGCCACTAGAAGCAATAAAGCTGGTTAATATAGCTCAAGGATTACCATTAGAATCTACAATGATAAATCCTGCTCAAGAGTTTATGCCTGATGGTACTACACCAAACCCTGATTACAATGCTAGCTGGGCTGGTGATCCTAATTTTTTACAAGATAAATTCGTAAGATTTAGTTATAGATATAAGTTTGATGATGGAGAATATTCTTTAATGGCTCCATTTACACAAACATGTTTTATACCTAAGCAACAAGGTTATTTTTTAGATGGTGATCAAGACGAAGCTTATAGAAGTACTATAGTACAGTTTGTAGAAAACAACGTAACACAAATAGGTTTAAATATACCTTTTCAAACTGAAAATCCAGAAACTGATTTACATATAAGTGAATTAGAAATAATATACAGAGAATCAGATACAACAAATATAAAAGTTGTTGAGTCTATTCCTGTAAACTCTGTAGTTAATAAAATGAAGTCTAATGTAAACAAGAAGGTTTACAATTTTACCTACATATCTACAAAGCCGTATAAGACGCTGCCAGCTGATCAAGGCACTAGAGTTTATGATATAGTACCAGTTAGGGCTTTAGCTCAAGAGGTTTCAGGAAACAGGGTAATGTATGGTAACTTTTACGATAGAATGTCACCACCTAAGTCCATAGATTATGGCGTTGGTTATTCTTTAAAGCTACAAGACAGTCAAGTAGAATATCCTAACCACACTACAAAACAAAATAGAAACTATCAAGTTGGTATTGTTTTATCTGATAAATTTGGTAGACAATCTTCTGTTGTTTTATCTTCAAAAGATACAGGAGAAAATGAAGAAGGAATACAATACGGTGGGTCAACTATATACTTACCTTATTTTAATGGAAATCTATCAGATATATTAAGTTGGCCAGGTTACGCATTAAGAGTTTTATTTAATTCTCCAATACCTTCTAATTTAAATATAGAAGGTTATCCTGGTTTATATAGCGAAACTAATCCATTAGGTTGGTATTCATATAAAGTAGTTGTTAGACAACAAGAGCAGGATTATTACAATGTGTTTTTGCCTGGTATATTAAACGGTTATCCGAATGGCACTACTAATTTTAACACTGAGGTTGATCAAACAGCTAACATCGTACTAATAAACGATAATATAAATAAAATTCCAAGGGATTTATCTGAGGTTGGTCCTGATCAAAGGCAATATAGAAGTAGTGTGCAAATATTTGGTAGAGTAACACCAGATCCTTTGGATTCTACTTTAAACAAACAATACAAACCTGGTATATTATCTGATACTGTAGTTTCAATATCCACAGTAAACGATACTAACTATAATGAAACACAAGGAGTAGATTTAGTATATCCTGAATTTTATCAAAGTGAAACTAATCCACTTATAGGTAGAATAAGTACGCAGCAATCTATAGGCGTTGTTGGTAGTGCTACATATAATATAACTTTAGGTATCTATGAAACTTCACCTGTTGTTTCATTGCTTGATATATACTGGGAGACCAGTACAACTGGTTTAATATCAGAATTAAATCAAGCTATAAACTCTGGATTTGTTGGACCTTATTTTATTAACTTAAATAATGGTTATAATCAAAACGAAGGTATGGCGTCCGGCACTAAAATAGTTACTGGAGCTTTCACGGAAGACAGCAGTAATGTCCCTATAACAACTCAAGTAAACTTTAGTTTTGCTTCTGTTATTGATGGCAATGGAGTAAATAGAACTAATGAATTTACATTATCTAAAACACCTAACTCAGCTTATCAATTTGATATAGCTACAAATAGTTTGTTTTATTATGGATCTAACTCATCTTATGATTTAAGAAATAGATCTTTTACTTTTACAATTAACTGTCAAGATGTAATAGGCGGAACGACAGAGCAATTACAATTTACAGGTTCAGTTCAAAATGTGGCTCCAACAATAACTAACTGTGTGACAGAATTATTAAACAGAGTAGATTTAAACGATCCTTGGACTATTTACACTTTTCAAGGAAACAATGGTTCTTTAGTGGACTCAACACAAGGATTAACGTGGAGTATATCAAGCGTTAGTTATAACGGAGAAGCTATAGAAAACAATAATTTATTTGTTATAAATGAAACATCTGGTGTTTTGACAAATCCTAACGGAACAGCAGAACAAGAAGGTAATTATCAAATAACAGTCAATTTAGAAGATGCTGGAGGATTAACTTCTGATCCATGCGAATTAAAAGTTACATTTGGCGACTTACAAGTTACAACAAGGTACTTTAACTTAACTACTCCGCATGCTGGAGAGTGGGTGTTAGAATGGGAACAATTTAATAAATTTTATCAAACACTTCAAGGCCCAGCGCCAAACGGCGTACAGGACACTAGAATTTTTGATGTTCCTGCTAACAACACAATGACAGCAAACGTTATATTGTTAAATAGTAGTTTACTTTACACAACTACATATAAATTTATAGAAGATGATGTTATTTTAGATACACAAACAAAATCTTCTGGATTTAGCGGAACTGTTTCATATACTTTTAACAACGTTAAAGCACTATCTGATTATAGAGTTTCTGTGGAATACGGCGTTACTGATGTTACTACATACTATGGTTTGAAGAAATGTGAAACTGGGCAATCAGGATTTAGATCTACACAAACCACAGCGCAACAACCAGGTTTAGTTGATGATGATCAAGTTTTAGGATTAGATGGATTTTACTATACTATAGATGGTCTTGTTACTAACCCAGTTAGTGGAGGTATAGGATTTACTGTTACAGGCGAAAGATATTGTCCTCCAGTATATAACTACTATATATTAAAACCAGCTTGTTATAGTTCATCTCAAGAGTTATATGTTAAATCTTTAGACAACTTAAACAAGGGAGAAAACATTAGAGTCTTTAGCAATTGCTACGATGTTTACGATATTGATCCTCAAAAAAGAGGTACTCAAGACGTGACTGGCGCAAGCGAATGTAGTTGTTAAATATCTACAAAAATAAGTGATTATAAATTATGGCAGCATCAATAGAAGTATCATACTTTAATTCGTTTTGGTTAAAACAGGTTCGCAATTCAAGTGGTGGGGTTGTTTGGCCAAACGGTTACCCGTATCAAAACGCTTTTCCTGGAACTGCTACAGCTGGAGACAATAACTGGTTTATTGAAGAATCTAGAATTAGAGGTGGTTATAATAATACACAAGTAGATTTAGGTGTAAAAGCATACCTAGTTGAAAATGAATCTCAACAACAACATCGTTCTAACGCTTTAATATACTCAGGTATATTTAATTCAAGAACTGGTGTTAATAATACAAATCAATTTTCAGTAGGTGAGAGTATAACTAAAGCCACAGATCCAGCTAATGGATCAATACAAAAGCTTTATGCTGAAGATACAAACCTAATAGTGTTTCAAGAAAACAAAGTTAGTAGAGCTTTAATAGATAAAGACGCTATATACTCTGCTGAAGGAAATGCGGCCGTAACATCAACGCAGTTAGTAATAGGACAAATAGTTCCTTACGCTGGTAACTTTGGTATAAGTAGAAACCCAGAAAGTTTTGCTGTATATGGTTATCAAAAGTATTTTGCAGATAAAGATAGAAACGCTATATTAAGATTATCAGTTGATGGATTAACTGAAATATCTGGATACGGGATGTCTGATTACTTTAGAGACAATTTAAGCAGTGTAGGTGAGTCAGGTAAAATCATAGGTGGCTATGATATTTACAATAAAAACTACACTTTATCTTTGCAGAAAACACCTGCTTGGCAAGAAAATACTGATAACGCTTCTAACTATGCAACTTTAACTTTTGATGAGTTAGTGAATGGTTGGAATAGTTTTTATACTTATAAGCCTACAGCTATAGGAAGCCTTAAGAATAAGTTTTATAGTTTTAAAAATGGTTCTATATACGAGCATTACACAAACTATAACGGTAATAATAGAGGTTATTTCTATGGTTCTTACGCGCCGTCAAATATAACTTTTATATTTAACGAAAATTCCTCTGTATCTAAAAACTTCCAAACAGTAAACTATGAAGGTGATAATGGCTGGCAAGTTACAAGTTTTAAGTCAGACGCTCAAAGATATGATTATGTAAATAATGGCTGGGTTAGCTATGATGATAAGACTGCTCAAGTACCTAGCTATAGTCAAACGTACAACGATGGTGGAGTTGTATATAGACTTGGATTTGACAGAATAGAAAATAAATACTTTGCAAACTTAATAAACAATAGTACGCCAAGAGATGGTGAAGTTGTTTGGGGTAATGAAATGTCTGGTATTAAAGGATATTTTGCTACTGTTACTTTTTCAACAGATGCAATAACAGATGTTGGAGGAGCAAAAGAATTATGGAGCGTTGGATCAAAATTTGTAGTATCAAGTTATTAATTAAAAAAATATAAATATGCCAATTGGAGCACTAGGAGTCGCCGCTATAGGGGCAGGAATAAATCTTATAGGAGGACTTATAGGAGGCGGAAAAGCCAAAAAACAAGCCAGAGCCGCAACTTATGAAAAGAACAGGTTAAATGCTAAAATAACTGCATTAGAAAAAAATAGACAGCCAATAGTTAATCCATATGCTGGAGTAACAGATATTAGTGGTATGGCTCAGGATCTTAGTGGTCTTATGAGTAATCCATTTGAAAACTTAGGCGTTGCTACACAAGCTGCTCAAATACAAATTGAAGAAGCTGATATTGCTTTAGCAAATACACTTGATACCATTAGAGCCACTGGTTCTGGAGCAGGTGGTGCCACCGCATTAGCCCAAGCCGCTTTACAAAGTAAAAGAGGGGTAGCCGCAAGTATTGAACAACAAGAGTCGCAAAACGAAAAATTAAGAGCTCAAGGGGAAAATCAATTGCAACAAATGAAAATATCCGAACAGCAAAGGCTTCAAGGTGTTCAAATGAGTGAAGCTCAAAGAATACAACAGTCTGAAGCTGCAGGACAACAATTTATGTTTGGGGCTCAAGAGCAGAGGGATATGGCTACATTGGATAGATTATCCGGGCAACAATCTCAATCAAGAGCTGATATTGCTCAAGCAAATCAAAATAGAGCTTCTGCTTTTTCAGGAGCAATGAGTGGCATTGGAAATATAGCTGGTGCTTATTTAGGTTCTGCGGCGGCTGCGCCATCTCCAAGAGCTCCACTAGCAAAAGTTTCTACAGTTAGCGGTGGTGGTCCAGTAACACAAAGATCAAATACATCAATTACAGCACCAATATTTACAGGTTTTTAATTAAAAAAAAATGAGTTATAAAAGTCCGGAAATAATCACTGATAGATCAGGAGAAATAATAGCACAAGGCTTTGCATCTTTTGGACAAAGCATTGCTGGTGGTCTTGAAAAGTATGCATCAAACCAAGAGCGTCTTAGAAAAGAAAGAGACGCAGAAACGGCTCGTATGCAAAAAATGAAAACCGAACTAGAGCTAGAAGCTAATTCTAGAGCGGCTAATTTTAAGGCTAACATACCTAAAACTACCTTTAACGAAAGATTAAACCCAATTATAGACGAGCGATTAAAAGAAGCTGCAGATGCTAAAATAGCTTTATATCAAGAATCTGACCCCGCGGCTAGAGCTGAATTGCTTAAAACAATTTCTAATGTAGATAATTTTTTATTAAGTACAGGTGAATTTGTAAAACAAATACAAGAAGAAGGCTCTGCATGGTCTGAAATGAAAGTTACAGATATAAATACTACTTTTGGTATTAATGGATCAGATGATGAATCTATTAAAAACAATCAAGGTCTTTTAGGTTTTATATCAGGTCAATCAGATGCTGATTATAATCTTGCGTATGATCCTAAAACTAATTCTATAACATTAGATGCTAAAGGAAAAGTTGGAGAGAGCCAGTGGTCTGTAACAGGCTTTAATTCTGTTGATTACTTAGGATCTGGCGGCGAATTATTATATTCTATACCGCAACTAAAAGAAGAAATAATTAATTCATCTACTAAGCTTATAACAGATGATAAAGGAAAATTATTACCTGGTATAACTAAAGACATGGAATTTAAAAGAATATCCGCTAATGTAAAAGATGCTACAGGAAAAATTATAGGAAAAAAACTAGTAGAAGGCTCTATTGAAGAAATAAATTATTCAGCAATTAATAAATTAATAGATAAAGAAGTTAAAGCAGGTGTAGCTGGGTTTCAAACATTACCTCCTATGCAACAAAATGCTGTATTTAAAAATCAATTAAATGGCGATCAAGCTAATATAAATGAGTTTATAAAAGCATTCCCTACTGCTGATGCTCAAAATGCTGAATTGCAAAGATTGTTTACAAAAGTAGCTTCTGAAGGAATAAACGAACAGTTTGATTCTTATGGTGAAGGCGATAAAAAAGTTTACTATGTAGCCACTTCTCCTCTAAAAGAAGTTAAAACTGATAAAGGTGATACTGATACTGATACTGATAACAAAGTTGATCCTACTATAAAAAATGAAATAGATGCTTTTATTTTTAATCCATATGCTCTTTTAAAGAAAAATACAAATTTTAAAGAAGCGCTAGCTAGTGTTGATCCTTTAGATAGAGGCAATCCTAAACAAGTAACAATTACTAAAACCGATGGAAAAGGAAACGCATACCCCTCTGACTTATTTGATCTTACAGATCCCGCGGAAAAAGAAAGACTATTTAATGAATGGCTAGATAACCAGGGTTACACTGCGGCAAATAAATTAAAAGCTAAAGGTTATTTTTTAAAAAATAATTCTACTTTACCTATCTTTTAATAATTAAAAATAAAATACAATAATGTACGAATATAACGGTCGCCCAATTACTTTGGAGCAAATTCAAAGTGCAGCACAGAAATCAAATTTAAGTGTTGAAGAATATATTGCCAAAGCCGGCATAGTTACCAAAAGTGAAGAGCCGGGAAAGACAACAAGCCAGGGACAGGGTGCGCCTGTGGCGGGAACTGCAGCACCCGAAGTTCAAGCAGAAGGTACGGATTCTACATTGGAAGATGGTTCTTTGGAATTAGAAGAAATTAGCTTAGAAGAAAAAAAGAGCTTACCATATTCCGTAAGAAATAGAATATCTTCTACAAATGGCGACTTTTCAAGAGGCAATGTTAATTCAATATTAAAAACATTAAATCTTAAAAAATTAGATGTTAAAGATTTTGAAACTAAAAAAATAAACGAAAACTACGATAAAGAATACGCAATATTTAAAGAAAATCAAGAAGATCCAGCCAGGATGACCGCCTTGAGGGAAGCTAAAATAGATTTATTAGCTCCTAGAATTGATAAAACAATTTTAAAAAGTAAGTTAAATCAAGCGTTAGTAGATGTTGAAATTACTAGCGACGAAATGCAAGAAACAAAGCGCCAAGAAATTTATGGCATGGCTATAGCTGCGGATAAATATTTGTCTCAAGACTTGCCTGCAGACATTATTAAGGCTTATTCTAAGGAAATAAATATTAAAAGAGATCAATTATCTAATAAGTATGATTTAACCACACAAGAAGGCTTTGATAAGGCTAATAATGAATATAATGCATTTATAGATAACGTAGTTCAGGCAGGGTGGAATTCAAATCAAACCGCACAAGAAAGAAACGCATTATTATTAAATACTTTAGGAGAAGTTTTATCTCTTAAGGCTACAAATTATACTAGAAAAACAGAGTTAGGACTTGGACCTTTAGATGATAATTATACTAAAGGCGAAACTATGGAAGAGGGCCTAAAAAAAGGGGCTAGACAAATAAAAGGCAGTGTAGAAAAATCTATAGCAGCTGGTATTCTTGAAAATATAAATAATTTACAAGATGAATTAAATAATTTACCTATAAATGAAAACGAAGTTGTTTCGTTTGGGGGCACAGAAATGCCTAGACAGGGTATTGTTTCTGGAGGCAAAAGCGGCACTGTAAAAGAGGCCAAAAAATTTTATGAAAATAAAATATTAGAATTAAAAAAAGATGCTTTAAGCAAAGTTGTAAATGTAAAAGAGGAAGAAAAAATTCAGCAAGCATTTAGACAAGCAAGTCTTACTGATGGGAATGTAACTCTCGACGACATTCTTTTGTTAGCCTCAGAGCAAGCACTGCAGCTTCCTTTAGCAGCGCTTACATATGGGGTTGGTACTTTTGCGCAGGAATTTGGCACGTCGTATTTTGACAACATTGACGCTTATATTGAAAACAATAAATTAAATCCAGCGTTAAAAGAGCAATTAAAGAAAAAAGAAATTACTCAAGAAGAATATGATTCCGCTTTAAACGCTTTAAGAACTCCTGAAAATATTTTAGAAGCTTCTGAAAAAGGGGGAGGAAGTTTTGAAAATGCATTAGCTGTAGGTATAGGAAATTCTGCTTTAGAATATATTGGAGCAAGCACTATAGCAAAAGGAATATTTGGCAAAGAAGCAGCAAAAAAAGGAATAACAAGCCTTGTAAACGATGGATTTAAAAAATATATAAAATCTAAAACCTTGCAGGGAAGCGTTGAAAATATTACAAAATCTGGTTTTGTTGAATTTTTAACAGAATCATTTCAAACCGCTTCAAGTCAATTAGGTAAAGGAGCAAGCGTTGATGATCCTTTTAAATATATTAATATAGAAGAAATAAAAGAGTCCGCCGTTTCAGGTGGTGTAATTGGAGCATTGTTTCCGTTTGCTGCAGGCGGGTCTAAAGCAACATTTAGAGAAAGCATAAATACTGCTAAAAAAATAGCAGCTAATTTTAATGAAGAGGCTACTTCAAATTATTTGGATTTAGCAATAAAAGAAATTAAACAATCTAATGTTTTATCTGCAGTAGAGAAAGAGCAGCAATTGGAAGCAGTTGCTGAAGTTAGAAACGCTAATGTTAAGATTCCTTCATTTATAAAGGGAGACGCTAAAGTAGAGGCATTAAATCTTATAATAGAAAAAAAATCTTTAGAAAAAATTATTTCTGAAGCGGATCCAAATTTAGTTGTTGAAGAAAAAGCTAGGGTAGAAGAAATAAATAAAAAAATACAAGACGTTGCTGTAAAATCAAAAATAACTGAGCTTGGAGAAAAAGATATTGCTCAAGCTAAAAAAATAACAGAGCAACTACCCGAGTTAAAAACGGTTGTAAAAGATTTTAATACAACAGCGGAACTTGAAGAAGAATTAAAAAATCAAGGTAAATCAGAAGCAGAAGCAAAAAAACTTTCTGATGACTTTGGATTTATAGTGCAAAAAAAAGATGGCACACAAGAAATATATATAAACAAAGAAATATCTTTTGATTCAGGAGTAGCTACCACGGCGCAACACGAGGTGCTTCATTCTGTATTAAAAAACCTTATACCAGGAAATATTGCTCTTGGGCAAAACTTAAAAGATTTTGTAGAAGAGATTGCTGGAGACGGGTTTATGGGCACTGAGTTTTCAAAAAGATTTGAAAGCTATGAGCTTCAATATGAAGATAAAATAAACCAATTAAATTCGCAACTAGAAAAAAACGAAATATCTGAAGATGAGTTTTCAACCAAAGCTAAGTCTGCTTTAGAGAACATGTGGGAGGAAACCATGCCGTTATTATCCGAGTCCCTTACAAGAGGCGATATAGACTCTAAAGCTACAATATTTGAAAAGCTTAAAGATTTCTTTAATAGAATATTTAATACATCAAATATTAAAAACGTAAAATTCAATACAGGTGAAGATGTATTTAATTTTATAAAAGACTACAATAAAATATATAAGTCCGGTAGAGGAATTAAAACATTAAAAAATGTAGTTCAAGGACAAGTAGAGGGAGAATTAATTTCAAATAAAAAAGCCGAAATTGAAGAGGTTGTAAAATCTTCGTCTAGAGAATTAGCTTCTGACAAAGTTCAAAAAATATACGACGAGCAAGGCATTGCAGGTATATATGAAATAATGGACGAGTATAAACCAATGGCCAAAAAAATTGCTGAAAAATACAGAGATAGGCCTGGTTTTACGACTTATAAAGAAGATTTAGTTACAGGCATATTAGACGACCCTACGTATGGGGTTATGGGATTAGCTTTAAAATACAACCCGCAAGAAAACGAAGGCGTGCCATTGGCTGCATATATAAATAAGTATTTAGCGGCAAGAAGTATAACAATCGCAAACCAGCTTTTAGGCAAAGACGAAGCAAGTACTTTTAAATCTGACGTTGCTGAAGTTAAAGATGTTACCGCTACAGAAACAGCAGAAGACGCAATATTAGCTTCAGAGGAAATTGCAAAAGAAAAGCCAAAAACAAAAAAGAAGTTAATATCTGAGCAAATAACTTTTAACAATGAGCTAGACGAGGCTATGAACAATGCCTTAAAAAAAGGTATTGCTCTAAATATTAAAAAGTTTGATATTGAAACTACTAAAAATAGAACAATAACTCCTTTTATAGCTGATCTTAAAAAGGACTTGTCCGATTTTTTAGAAAAAGATCTTGTTAAATTTATTAAATCAGAAGGGTTAGATAGCTTTTTAATTAGCAATAGAGAAACTTTACTTGATAATTTAACTACAACATTTTTATCTAAACATCCATTTTTTAGAAAAGGTATACTTAAAAGAGTCAATAGAGAATGGGTTGCTCCTACTAAAATTAACACGTATAAATACGATTGGATTGACAGTAAGGGCGATAAACTTAAAATTGATAGAGACAATGCTGCAGGCCGCGGGATGACTTCTGGTCCTGAGTTTATTAAAAGAAATCCTAAAATAAAAGAAATTGTAAAAGAAAACGAATTTGTAGATTATCATTTTCAAGACGGAGCATTAAGAAATAAAGCAAAGCAAAATCCAGTAGCATCTATAGCAAGGCAAATAGCCGCTGAAAAAGGGTTTGAAATTCTTAAAGATGATTTATTAAATAATGGTGATTTAACTAAAACTATTAAAGAAAGAGCTGATTTATATGGCATAATTATTTCAGAAGTAGAAGGCCAGCAAATTGCTAAAGATATTGATAGAGGTATAGTTAAGTTTTCTAAAAAAGTTGAATTTGAAAGCAATAGCGCTAAATTTTCTAAAAAGTTTAACAACGCAAGAAAATTAGTTATAAAAGTTGGCATAGATGGTCAAAAATATAATGACTATATAGCTTCACTACCTAAAGAGGAAGGGCGGCTTATTCATGACAGAATTAATGACATGCTAGGCGCAATACAAGAAATGTCCGACATAGAAGCCTCAAATCAAGGAATAAAATTTGAAGAAGTTGTTAAAAAAATTATATCTAAAAACCCTGAATTAGAAGGTAAAATATCTATAATTTATAATCCTAATCAAGGAGGAAGTTCTAATCAAGGACAAGGTGACCTTACTTTAGATATTTTAGGCACCAAAATAAACTTTGAGCTAAAGCTTAATGAAAATGCTTTAATGGGTTCTTTTACTGCAAAATTAAAAGAAAATGGCGAAATAGAATTTACAAAAGAATCACCTGTTAATAAAAAAATAGCTGAATATTTAAATAAAAATAAAGAAGCTAGATATAATTATATTAAAAGAGCAAAGGAAATTTTAGGTTCAAACGCTAAAAATTACGATTTAAAAGTTTTTCCTCCAAAACTTCCTGAATATGTTTATTCTCAACTTAGGAACGAAGGTTTACAAAATAAAGTTGGATTTACTATTTCAAATTCTAAAACAGAAATTAATATACCTAATAATTTAATTTCTGAATTTTACTTAGACAAAGGTGTTGATTATATACAAGTAGGTAATATAGGATTATTCCATACCGGGAACAACCCCCTAAACTTACCAATCCCTGCATTTAATTTTAATACAAAAATAACGGCTAGAATGACTTCCTCTAGCTCACAAAAGAAAGGCCAAGAAAAATTGTATTCTGGACCAATCAGGATATTTATGAAGTTAGACCAAAGTATACCTTTGTCAAATATGTCTCTTGTGTCTAATAGCTCTTTAAAGGCTATTATGGCAATGGCTGAAGAGCAGCTTAATAAAGATGAGTCAATAAAGTCAAGCAAAAAAACAATTAGTTCAATGAATACGACTATCAATGAAATGATAGAGCGTAAAAAAGGTATTCTTGCTACTGAAACTATTTCTGAAGCTACCGCAAAATTACAAGGAGCTAAGAAAGGTAAAGGTAAGATTTTTGTACCGCCTTCAGCGGATGATCTTGTTGGATTACTTTACAACTTTTTAGGCACTGGAAAGCAAGGAGATGCTGATATGGCATTTTTTGAAGAAAAGTTATTAAAACCTTTAGCAAGAGCGAACTTTGATTTAAATAAAGAAAGACAGTTTGTAAAACAAGGATACCACAACTTAATAAAAGCTAACAAAGGTATTAATAAAAAGCTTAGAAAAGAAAGTGATTATAAATACTACACAAATGATGCCGCTGTAAGAGTGTTTATGTGGACAAGACTTGGATATGATATACCGGGAATAAACGCGGCAGATAAAAAAGCTTTAATAAATGCTGTTTTAAAAGATAAAGATTTATTAAAATTTGCAGAAGAACTTATATCTGTTCCAAACAAAAAAGAAAGTTGGCTACAACCTGAGGATGCTTGGACTGCTAGCACTATTGAAATGGACTTGCAGGAAATACTGAGTAAAATTGGTAGAGCAAGAATATTTGAAGAATATATTACAAATGCAAATATTATATTTTCAAAAGATAATATAAATAAAATTGAAGCAGCTTACGGGCCTAACTTAAGAAATGCTTTAGAGGATATGCTTTATCGCATTGAAAAAGGAAGAGCAAGAGAGATTGGTACTAACAAAATGGCCAATACTTATTTGAACTGGGTTAGGGGATCTGTTGCTACAACCATGTTCTTTAACATGCGTTCAGCTTTGCTGCAACAACTCTCTATTGTCAACTTTACAAACTGGGAAGACAACAATATTTTTGCTCAAGGAAAGTTTATAGCTACGAAGCCTAAAGAATATGCTAGATACTGGGTTAAGATATTTAACTCTGACTGGATGAAGGAGCGTAGACAAGGATTAAAAACAGATATAAACGAGTCTGAGCTTGTTGCTAGGTTAGAAGGCAGCAAAAATAAAAACAAAGCTTTATTAGCTTATATCTTAGAAAAAGGATTTTCACTTACTAAATATGGAGACAACATTGCAATAGCAACAGGTGGAGCGCCATTTTTATATAATAGAGAACAAAAGTATATTAAAGAGGGAATGACTGAAGCTAAAGCTAAAGAAGAAGCTTTTTTAGACTTTCAAGAATTAGCTGAAAGAACGCAACAGTCTTCAAGACAAGATTTATTATCTAATCAACAAGTAAGCGTTATTGGAAGAATATTCTTAGCATTCCAAAACACTACTATGCAAATGACCCGCTTGCAAAAGAAAGCTGTTTTAGATATAATAAACAAAAGGGGTAGTTTTAAAGCAAATGTATCAAGACTTGTTTATTATGGAGCAATTCAAAACAGTATATTTTCATTTTTACAAAGCGCATTATTTGCAGCATTTTTTACTGATGACGAAGAAGAAAAAGATGAACTAAAAATTGACAACAAAACATTTAGGGCTATTAATACTGTTTTAGATAGTGCCTTAAGAGGTTCTGGTATTGGTGGTGCGGCTTTGTCTACTCTTAAAAATGCAACAATTGCATGGATGCGTGAAAATGATAAAGGATTTACTGGGCAAAATGGGAAGGTTATTTTAGAACTGCTAAACATATCGCCAGCTGTTGGAATTAAAGCTCGTAAAATTTACGGGGCAATGGAAAATTACAAGTTCAACAAAAAAATACTTGATAAAATAGGTTATGATAATCCAAACCACCCTTATTATGGTATAGCTGGTAACTTAGCTTCTGCAGCTTTTAATATTCCTTTAGATAGAATTGTTACTAAAGCATCAAATATTAAAGCAATGACGCAGCAAGACGCGGAGGCTTGGCAAAGAACAGCGTTGTTTATGGGTTATAACACTTGGGATTTAGGATTAAAAGATCCGGAAATAGAAGCAGCGAAAAATAAATCAAAAAAATCATCCCCTAAAAGAGGGTTGAAAAAGAAAGGATTTGGGTCTGGATTAAAAAAGAAAAAACTTTAATAAATAAAAACAACTAACTATGGAACCATTAATTATTATTTTAGGATTATCAATATTATTAAACATTGTATTAGGCTTTATGCACTTAGGCAAAATTAAAGATGCCGATAAAGACTTTATACCTGATGCTATTGAAGATAAAGCAGCTAAGGTAAAAGAACAAACCATGCATCGTTTAGGAAGAATTAAAGAAGAGTTAGCCGATGTAGGTGCTGCTATTAAAGAAGTTGGGAATCAAATTGGCGATTTACCAGATGCAGCAAAAGGTAAAACAAGAAAAGGTAGAAAATAATGAAAAAGAAAAAAGTAAAAGCTTGCTGGTCAGGATATGAAGCAATAGGTTTTAAAATGAAAGGACAAAAACGTGTACCTAATTGTGTACCTGTTAAAAAGAAAGGAACAAAATAAAATGGGCACCATACCCAATCGTTCCTGTAACCGAAAAAGGGGAAGCTTCACGGCCTCCCCTTTTTTAATATAACTAACTAAACTAACTAAGTATTATACTACCCGTCGCAGGATAAGCAATCTGGATCCATTGCTTTAGCAGCAACATCTCCTCGTAACACAGATTCTGTTCTTGTGTAGTACAATGTTTTTACTCCTTTCTTCCATGCTTCAAAGTGAACTTGATTAATCCACTTTGGTGTAGCAATACTTGGGAAGGCAAGATTTAAACTGACCGACTGGTCTATATATTGTTGGCGTATACCAGCTTGATTAACTAATTCCAACTGATTTATTTCTTTGAACGTTTTAAATACATCTTTAACAGCATCATATCCATTCATCATATCTTGCTCAGACACATCAGGTAAATATACTAATTTTTTATTAATATATCCCCAATCATCTAAACTATTTATATCTTGAATACTTCCTCCATCTTCAAGTATTTTGTTCCAGGTTTCCTCTGTATCAATTCCTACTTTCTTTAAAACTTTAATAAGTTCTTTATTCTTTCTAATAAACGTACCTTTTGCAGATTGCTCCGTAAAAACATTAGCAGCCCAAGGCTCAATACCTGGAGACACATTACCAGATAATTTACTATTTGATACAGTAGGTGCAATAGCCCTAAGGTGAGTATTCCTATATCCAGTATCACGACACCAAAGAGGTTCTCCGTATACCTCGGCGAGTGCACGCGAAGCCCTTTCACTTTCGATTTTAATCTGGCTAAATATTCTCCTAGTCTCAAACTGAGCTTGAAGCCCTTCGAAAGGTATTCCATTTTGCTGGAGGTAAGTGTGCCACCCAAGGACTCCAAGACCAAGCGCTCTTCCTTTTTCCGCAGAACGAACTGAGTTTTCAAATCCTTTAAGGCCTTTAGCCTTTTGAATAAACTCTTCAAGTACTCCATCAAGAAACCAAATTGCGTCATAAATAAGGTTAGTATCTTTCCACTCTTCATATTTTGTAAGATTTAATGAGGACAAGCAACATACAAAACTATGGTTCTCATCCGTGTGCAAAGCTATTTCACTACAGATATTAGTCATATGCACTTTTAATCCGTTTTTCTTATACGCTTCGGGGTTGCTCTTGTTTGTATTTCCTTTAAACAAAATGTAAGGTTCTCCTGTAGCTTTTCGTTTTTGCAAGAGTCTGCTCCATTTTCTTCTAGCTGTTGAATCTCCTTCTTCAAGCTTTCGCATAAATTTATCACCAATAACCGCGCACTGGTGTAAATTAAGGGATTGTCTATTAACATCACCTTTTGGTTCTCTAATTTCAAGCCATTCTTCGAAATCATCGTGATCAATGTTAATATTAACACTAGCTGCTCCGCGTCTAACTGATCCCTGATTAGTTGCAAGAATTGTGGAGTCATATATTTTGCAAAAGGGTACGACCCCATCTGATGTGCCATTTCCTGTTATTTTAGCTCCAGCAGGACGAATCATATTAATTCCGATACCAACTCCCCCGCCGTGTTTAGCCAATAACATCATCTCTAAATTTTTAGCACCAATTTCTTGTATGCTATCCCCAACATCAATACCAAAGCATGATATAGGTAAACCTCTATCTGTGCCCGTGTTAGAGAGCACTGGAGAAGCTAAATTCAACCAGCCCTTCCATATGTACTGAAAGAACTTATCTGCCAATTCTGGCTTATATAACCGCTTTGCAACAGTATTTGCTACTCGCATATAAGCGTCTTTTGGCGTTTCGCCAATCATTAAATATCCACCAGATATTGTTTTTTTGTATACTTCTGTATTTCCCCACGTAGGGTAATCAACTCCTTTTACCCAATCATTATTCCACGTCATTTCCTAGATCTAATTTAGTTTCTGATTCTTCTTTTATCTTTTCTTTTAACTGCTCTATAGCTTCTTCATAACCAGGCATTAATTTAATTGCCTCCAAAGTGCCTACAGATAGATCTTTTAAATAAGTGTTTTCACTTAATAATTGTTGTACTACATTTATTAATGCTTGTACTTTTTTTTCTAGCAGATCCTGTCTACTTTGTTTTTCACCTTTCATATTATTTAATTTAATTTACCATATATCTTCAAAATCTTCTCCTTCACCCGCTTTGCTATAATCTGTTGGACGAGTAGCAAAAAAATCAGTGTGAGTAACGCCACCTGTAAGGTGATAGAACCAGTCGAGGTTTTTTGATCCTTTTTCGTCAAATGCAAAGTAGGACCCAAGGTCGACGTATCCAAGTTCAACGAGCTTTTCGTTAAGTCTTTTTCTAATAAATTGCTTGAGATCGTAAGCTTTAATTCCTTCAACGTCTCCTGCTTCAAACATTTTGTCAATATAATTTTCTTCAGCGTTTAGCATTGATTCCGCCGCAACTACAACATCTTCTCTGCAATTGTTTAATAATTCTTTATCTTCTTCACACATGTGTCTAAATAGCTGACAACCCATTCTGCTGTGTAAAGACTCATCCCTTACACTCCATTTCATTTGCTGGCCTATACCTTTAAGAAGATTTCTAAGTTGAAAACTATATAGTACAGCAAAAGCAGAGTAAAGAGAAACGCCCTCAGCAAAAGCAGAAAATATGGCCAAAGACTTAGCAATACCACGAGTATCATTACCTTCATAAGAAACGAGCGCGTTAAATCTGTCCATTGTAGCTTCATCTTGTAAAAAAGCTTTAAAATCTTCCAGTCCAAGTGTTTCATTTAAATAAGAATAAGCAACAGCATGAATTGTTTCTTGCGAACCGAATATCATTGCCATTTGTTGTATTTCATGTTTAGGGAACCATCCAACCACTTTTTGTGTCCAGTAATCTGACACAGCGCATTCTGTTTGCGCAAAACCTAATAGTATATTACCTACTAAACTTTTTTCTTCTAACGTTAACCTTTCGTTCCAATCTTTAACATCACCTGACATACTAATCTCAGTATGCAACCAAAACGCTTGGGCTTGTTTTAGCCAGCCTTCAGTAAAGTATATTGGATATTCAAAAGGTTTGTATTCAATTCTTGGTGTAAATAATCCCATTAGTCTTTTGTTATATTTTTAATTGTTTTTAATGTTGACTCCCACGAGTCTAGATATAAAAGGAGGTCTTTTTTAGTAACCCCCTTATTTTTTATTGCTTTCATTTCTTCAAGCATATCGTCTACCCACCATTCAATAGCGGATGATTTATCGTTATTCATCTTTAAAGATCTCTATACATATATCTATGAATGGTAAATATAAAACATGCAGCGATGATTCAGGTTGCGGATATGTTCTAATTCCTAACAATACGCCAGGATATAATCCAATAGTTAATTCCCAATTTCCCATTATTCTACTTTTATTTTATATTTATCTTGCATTTCAACAAGCTCCCTCCATTTAATTTTACCTTTTATTTCCCAACTCCATTTAACCCATTTGTCAATCTGGCGCTGAGAATATTTTTGCCTAGCTAGCTTCTTCGCTTTTCCAGGATCAATTGCACCGTTCTGTCGCATTCAGTTTGATTTTGTGGTTTATATAAAGTAATGTTAGGAAATTGTTCTGATACTAATTTTTTAAACAGCTTCCATCGCATTGGAAATGATTCGTTTGCTCTACCTTTTGTTTCTATTATAAAATCGTCACCTATAAAGTCAGGAGTATATTTAATTGGCAATATTCTTTTGCTTCCTCTATTCACATAATCTCCTTTGCTATTTGATTGTCTTTCATAAACTTCGTTTTCAAAATGAAAACCATTTAACAATACAAATGTTTCTCCTTCATATTTAGATCGTATTTTAGCTTTTTTTAAAGCCATATACATATACTTTTCAAGACCTGATGCAAAATCAATACCATCAAATGATACTTTCTTTGCTCTTACTGGTCCTCTTTTTTTACTTCTTCTTTTTATTGCCATAAGTCATCATTGTCTAACATATGACCGTCATGAGACGCTTCATATTTTTCTACAAGTTTATCTTGTAAAACTTCTGTAGTAACACGTTTAAGCTTTTCAATATAATTAACAGCATCCATAAGCTCTTCTTGTAAGTGTGTCATCCAAACATTAAGATCACCAGGATCTTGATCAAGAGTAACGCCATACTTTTTAAAGCCAACATTAGATCGCTCAACAAACTTATCTACAACGCTTTCTATAACTGGATCGCGAAATGTAATTTCTTTCTTAGTCATATTAAGATTCTTTTACAAATGTTCCGTTAATCATTTTGCCTTTTCTATTCTGAATTACATTGTATGCTGATTGTACACAATCTTCAATTTTAAGATCTTCAAGCTTAGCTAAGTTTGTAAGAACAACTACGCAATCGCCAATAGCATCAATAATTTCAGGTTTATCTTTTTCAAGTATAGCTTTAGCTAATTCACCAACCTCTTCTAAAAGCTTTATATATTGCGTTTTACTATCACCCTTAGTATATATTCCCTTTGCAGCAGCCCATAAACGTATATCGTCATATATATTAGGCGTGCTTTCTGCAAAATTTTCAGTAAATGCTTCATGAAATGCTTTATTATATACAAAAGAACGTTGTTTGTCATACATTGAAACTACAGAATTATGTTCAATCCATCTAATTGATTCAGTAGTTAATTGAAATTCTCCAAAAGATGTTTCCCATTTCATTCCAATGTTATCCATTAGATTGCCTTTTAATTTTTCTTTAGGAAAAGGGAAAGTTGTAGTTTGTTCGGTTACATTAATTTTCATTTGATTTGATTTTTTCTTTATTAAGTCTTTATATAATTGTCTGTCCACTTTATATCCATAAGCCTTCTGTAAAGCTATTTCTCTTTTAGACACATAGTGTATATCGTCGGAAGATTCGACAACTTCATATTCGTTGGAATTGTAACCTTGAGCTTGAGTAACCCTTAATTCAAGATTACGTGTAACTCCGATTTTTTTACCAGGTATGTGATATATATGATACATAACAATTTGTTTTTACCCTACCGATAACGGCGCTAAGATTGAGGGGTGTGATTTATAATTATTTAAAGATACAGAATTATGCACAGGCATAAAGATAGCATCATTGTCAAGATACAAACCGTGTTCTACTGAAATTGTTGGTAACTCATGCATATATCTTTCTAATTGCTCTGAAGCTTGCTTAATATGGTTGCTATAAAGATGACAATCACCTAGTTGTCCAATTAGTGAACCCGCTTTTAATCCGTTGCCTTTAGCTAAAAATTCTAATAGCAATCCATACATTGCAATATCGTAAGGTAAACCTAAAAATATATCTACAGAACGCTGTTGCCACATTAAATCTATAACACCATCATTAATATAAACTTGAAAACCATAATGGCAAGGAGGCAATGCCATATCATCCATTTCAATTGGATTCCATGCGCTAACTATAAGACGTCTTGAATCAGGATTAGACTTGATCTCAGCTAAAAGGTTTTTAAGCTGATCTACGCCTCCAAAATCGCGCCATTGCTTGCCGTATACAGGGCCTAAAGTATTATCTGTTCTACCTGATCTTTTGTAATCAGCATCCCAATAATGTACTTTATGGTCTTGCAAATAAGTTATGTCGGTTCTACCTTGTAAAATCCATAGGATTTCTGTTAAAGCAGCATTGAACCAAACTTTTTTTGTAGTAAGCAAAGGAAAGCCTTCGCTCATATCGTGTCTTATTGTTCTGCCGAATACACTTAGTGTGCCTGTGCCAGTACGATCACTTTTCTTTTTGCCTTGATATAAAACTTCAGACATTAATTTGTTATACTCTTCTTGGATATTCATTATTTATTGTGTTTGTTGTAATAATATAAACATGCTTTGTAATACTCTTGCCATACATTGTCTTTTGTATATACACTAGGTGACAAATGAAAGGCTTTATAGTTTTCACCTATGCTTATGGCTATCTTCCATTTATCTGGATTTTGCACATAATCAATTGCTTGTAATCCTATTCTTATATTGTTTTTAAGACACCATTTATATGCAATAGCTTCTTCTTTATTTGCAATATAATTATCAGGCAAATTGTTTTTCTTTTTATTTTTTAATCCGCTACCCATTATATCTCCCAGGGCATTGCGTCTTTGTCAGCAATAGACTGACTAGGATCTCTTATAGGTAAAAAACAGCCTGACTTGTATTCCCATTTAAAATGAGCTTCAGCACCATTTTCTCCTAAGTTTTGAAACTTAACTTTAAGAACTTTACATTTAACTGTTTTGTTTTCGTAGTCTCTGTGAACTAATAAGCCGTGATAAGAAGCATCATACCATTCACCACCGCCTTTAATGTTATACATTGTAGGCTCTTCAATTTTGCCATTAGCATCTTTATACATTTTAGTTGGATGTGCTACTACAATAACTAAAACATCATATTTTTTTGCAAATATTTCAATCTTAGTTAGGTATTCAAGTGTATAAGCATTAACGTCACCAGAATTGCCGTCATAGTCTCTAACCTTATTAAAAGGATCAATAACTAAACACTTAATTCCTTTACGCTTAACAAGCTCAGCGCCTTTTCTAAGCACTCCTTCTAAGCTATATCTATCCATATCAATATGATAGAAGTTTGAATTGCAGTGATCTGCTACTTGATCCCATTTGCCGCTACCAATATCTTCCTTAGAAGGCATATCTCCCCATACTTTTCTCATTAATTTATGGGCGTGCAAATATGTTGGCGCGTTTTCAGGAGAAGCAAAAGCTGTTTTCCAGCCATAATTCATATTATAGCCAACAACCATTTGATCAACAAAATCAGACTTTCCACTACTAGGTATGCCAGTAACAGTAATAAACTGACCGGTATAAGTACTAAAAATATCGTCAAAATTTTTAAGGCCAACTTGGTAACCTGGTTTAAAACCATTTCTAACAAAATCTGTAATCTCATCTTCAATGTCTTTGAAGGTTGTAACTCCTTCGAGTGGAACTGGCTTTGCACCGGTAATACGCTGCGCCAAACTTTCTTTTCCATGTTTTAATAAATATTCGTTTGAATCTTTGCAGTCATCAAAAGTTGCTATAAAGCAAACTTCAGCCCCGAGTCTTCTAATAAACTCGTTTTGCAAGGCCTGACCAGCCTCGTCTCCGTCTAATGCAAGTATTACTTTTTCTTTATCAGTAAAGTAATCTATACAGTTATCTAAATAATCTAAATTGTTTGTTCCAAGAGTAGCTCCATTTGGTACAGATACAACATTTGGTATACCAGCTTCATGCAAACTAAGAGCATCCATTTCGCCTTCTACAATCACGCAATACTCATAACCCACTATTGCATTTATGTTATAAAAAACTTTTTCAGCACCTTTATAAAGCTTAAAGTTTTTGCGTCCATCTCTGTATTTTACATTTATAAGCTCATCACCCATAAAATAGTTAAAATGAATAGCATTCTCTTCTTTGCTAGTTTGAGGCATAAATTCTTTGCCTTCAGTAACTTTAAGAGCTTTTAATGTATCGTTTGATATTCCTCTACTTTGAAACCATTCTTGAACCTTAGTACTTACTTCTTTAGGTTGTATTGGTTCTGGCTTGATGTAGATCTTTTCAGCGTTTCCTTTGCGCTGGTATGTGTGTAGTTGAAATGTATTAGAGCAATGATGGCAAGTACCTAGCCCTCTTTCCCAATCATAAGATGCACATTTAGCTTTCTTATTTTCAGGTTTTCTATGTTCGGAACAAATAGGACAAATACCTTCTGGCTTACCTACTGGTAAATCATATTGGTTAAAATGTTCTATTTGAAATCCGTTTATCTCCGTTGTTTGCATCGGGTAAAAAAGTTAGAAGTTAATTAAAATAAAGGGAATGCTCCTCAACACTCCCCTTATTAACACACATTATGAAAGAATTAAAATGGCAAATCATCCTGTGGCTGTGCAGCTGGTGGAGCTGCTTGAAAACCACCTTGTTGTGCTTGATTTTCTCTTGGCGCTGCGTCTACATTTGTTCCATTAGACCAAACAACTTTTACATTTCCAAGATATACTCTATCAGCTTTCGCTTCTCTTTCTTCTTTTGACTGCTCAACAATTACTGGACCTTGATTTCCGTAATTGTCTACCGCGTCATTTAAAGTAATTGTAATAGGTAAATACTTACCTTTTTTACCTTCGATAATTTTGTCTTTTGGTATCGCGTTTAAGTTGATACTCGTTTTAATAATTGATGCCATAGTTTTAGTTTTAATTAATTAAAGTGTTTTTGATATAAAATAATTCTTAGGATCGAAACTTTGATCCTTGTAGTACAATCTGTACTGCTCAGCGGCTTCCTCAACTTTAAACTTACCACGTTCGAGGAACTGAGGGGAACAGTCAAAGATACCAATTTTTTTTGTTTTTTTATCTATTACAAGGAAAATAAAATCCATTTTAAAATAACTTGAATATATAAATGCCTGGCTATCATAGTTATAGTTGCGAGCACTTTGTTCAAAACGTGTTATATCTCCACTTGTTTTAAGATCAACAATAATACCTTGAGTATTATTTTTAATGTCAGTTTTACATTTCCACCATTCACCCGCTAATTCTATAAGGCCTGGAATTTCGTACTCAACATCTATATCCCTAATTAAGCCATTTGCCGTTTCATTAGCCATTAACGTTTCATTCAAGGCTTGTAGCATATCCGCTTCATGTTGAAGTAAACATATTTCAGGATTAGTTAAGGCTTTATATTCATTATTGTTACGGGTTTTTGCATCAATAATTTTATACCTATTCAGTTTTTCTGGTTCCAATACTAATGTATGGAAGTAAGCTCCTTTTACCAAGTTCGGATTAGCGGGCTGAGGTTGGTGTAACATAAGAGGATCAGTTAAAAGAGTTCCTATGTTAGAGTTAGATAAAAACTGTTTTCCAAAATCACCGTAATACAGTTCATCTTCTTCTAGCTTTTTTAGTATGTCATTTAACTGAGCCTTTTTCATTATAGTGTTTTTAAAAGTTTAGGATCTACTTCGTATTTCTTTTTAATATCTTCTATAGTTCCTTTACCTGATTTAATAAATTCTTTTGCTTTTTCCAGGGCAACGCCTTCTAATTTAGGTTTAGTTACTGCTCTGCCGTGTTGGTTAGTAGCATCAGAATCAGCAGTATCATCTATTAATAATAGATTTCCAAGAGCATACTTTTTACCGTACGAGGAACCGCTGCCGTATTGTTGTGGCACTTGCATACCTTTTTGATTTAAATCAACACCTACTAATGCGGTGGCAGATATTGTATCTGTTCCATCTGATATTGTTGCAACTGATTTAAACATTGGTACAGGATCTGTAGCGATTAGCTCTTCGTCTATTTTAAAATACACATTGTATTTATCATTAAACGGTTTAAGCCCTTCAAGTATATCCTCAGCAGATCTGAAGTTGTACTTACCAAATGAATTAAATCTACTTTTTTTCGATTTAAACTCTACTTGGATTTTACTTAGTTTTTCATGTAGTTTCATATTAATTTAATTTAGTTATACATCAAAGATAATCAATTACTTGCGAAGAATCTACATTTTCTATTAATTTTTGCACTGCTTGTTTCTTTATTTCAGAAATTCTTACATATGCACTTGATCCTTCTATATTTAATATTTCTGCTATTTTATTTGCAGAGTGTTTATCACAATTAAGTCCGTAGCTTAATCTTAATACTTCAAATTCTCTTTTATCTAAATGCTTTTTTAATAGACTTGTTAAATATATATTAAGTAAAGCTATATTATAAGGTTCAGATTGATCTGGAATTTGATGCATCATATTTTCATCATCTTCATTAACTTGCTCGTCAATACTTAAGAATATAGAATTAAAAAACATAGCTACCATTGCTTTATCTTTACCTTCATCTTTTCTAATTTCATTTAGCTTATGCTCTGGTATTCTTATATCGCCTCTATTAATATCAATAGCTCTTCGTATTGACCCTTTTATTCTTTTTGATAGGAATGACTTTAATGTTTTTTCTGGGTCGTCAGATTCAGTTACTGTCTCCCAAATTATTTTGTCTACTGCTCTTATTAACCCAAGGGTTCCATCTTGAATAAGATCTGTAATATCCATAACACCTGATGCTTGATCTGAAGTTGAAAACTTCCTAGCAATGTTCTCTACCAATGGCAGGAAAGTAACAATTAGTTCGTCTCGTGTGTAATCTTGAAATGCTTTAAACTCAATTAAATTAATTGATGCTTTAACATCATCTTTATACCTCACATAATTGCGAATGTTGTACTTTTTCATTTTGTTGATTTAATAATTCTTTTTCATCTTTAAGTTCTTTGGTTATGTTTCGGTGTATGGTTCTAGTTGTGCAGCTTAATAGTTTAGCTATTTTTGTTATTGTTATTTTTTCGCCATTATCATTTATATAAAGCATCATATCATATATGTCTGCTTCTGTTACTCTTTTTGTTTTACCTATCATTTGGCCTACAATGCTAAGCTTTTCT
>Ga0206129_10000618_pt1 | contig 53626 bp, 47 predicted proteins | sample Helgoland_Spring_8_FD_148616 | JGI IMG/M metagenome (GOLD analysis project Ga0206129, IMG submission 148616) | Pelagic subsurface seawater microbial communities from Kabeltonne, Helgoland, North Sea - Helgoland_Spring_Bloom_20160502_2 | ecosystem: Environmental > Aquatic > Marine > Epipelagic ...
CACCCGCCTCGCCTCACCACCCCTCGACGGGGCCACCCGCCTCGCCTCACCACCCCTCGACGGGGCCACCCGCCTCGCCTCACCACCCCTCGACGGGGCCACCCGCCTCGTCTCACCACCCCACGCACCACCCCACGCACCACCGCACGCACCACAAAGATACTATCCTAGCTGAACTTGGAGATTTATTGAATATAAAGACCAGTCAGTGTGATAATTCTTCTGTGGTACATCAGTTATGCCCACCGGGCCCCTTCTGCTTCCATAACAACATGCACTGCTGCGCTGGGCAGTCTTCGGATACATTCTGCCCGGGTAAACTCGACGCCATTGCGCTAGCTAAACACTCTTTACCAGAGGATTCCCTACGTGACCAGACGTGCTTCACGTCTACAGAAGAATGCTATAATACACGCAACGAACTGGCGTGTCTGACAGCATCAAGCATCTGTGGCAGACCGGTTGATCACACAAATTTCGCCAAATAGGCTCGAAGCGACACACCAAAGTACAAACAATTATTCCTCCTTAGCTAGGCCGGAGTTTTTTATCATAGAAGCGCGAAGATATCGCACCCTCAATTTGCGAAGCTGGATCTTCAAATCTTGTATATCAACAGTGGATTCCTCGTCTGCCCTACCTATGCAAGTAGCGCATCGTATATGAAAGATGCCAGCAAAATCGCGGGCGCGCAGCTTTTTGTTCACGCTGTGGACGCCTGCATAGTGATACGGCCCTTTGCTGAATATGTTGTCGTAAGCTTTCAGAAACTTCAAAAGCTGGATATCGCGGACTTTGCTCAAGCAGTATAATGCTTTGAGTACTGTTATCTGGTGATCGGGCCAGCAGTTGATCGCGGCAATCAGCCATTGCGTGTTCCCTGAATGACACAAAATTGTGTTCACGGAGAGAATAAACCGATTAAGGTACTGTCCATCTTCAGGACACAGCGGCAGTGAATGCCAGTGGTCAGGATCCCAGTCCGTCAGTACTAGAGTGGAGGGTTCTAATACACCCTTACTAGCATTTACCAATATGTTGTCAGGTTTCATATCATCGCAGCACATCCACCCCAGTTTTTTGGACGCTTCTCTGAGGTATTCATCGGGGCGCAAGTCTCCAGTAGTAAGCAATGCGTATGCCATATTCCAGCTCCTGCATGCAAAACCGTAAGAATATTCCATAACTCGGCTTAGTGACATGTCCATTTTCTCCATCACCAAGACGCTCAATAAGGGTTTTGATGCTACCTCGTCTTGGGATGCCCTCCCGTGCAAGACATTTATGACCTGTGGAGCAAGATTTCTCTTGTATGCCCAATCAGCAAGCTTCGCTTCTGCCACAACCGTGTTGTTGCAGTCCTTACTCTCAACAAAGATCTTCCCCGCATAAGTCCCCTTGTTCCGAGGGCGAAAGAGTTCGTATACATATCCTTTTCGTCCGCGACCTAGGAGTCTTTGAATTCTGAAATCTGAATTCAGCACTCCTTGAATATCAGTACTAGAAATCATACTAATGCTCGGTTCTTTCTTGCTTGAGAATTGTTCGAGGACCTGCTGCTCGCTTACAGTGAGCATTGATTCACCCGGACATGCGTCTGGAAGGCATACGCCTGCCGCGTAACATTCCGTATCGTTTGAACCATCAGCACTAGCTGATGCTGACTGTCCCGACATGCAACACTTTTATAAAATATGCGCTGGGAAAATCTATGACCGGCAATCAACTATAAAGACTCTTAACTGAGCACTCTTTGTCTCATTTCGTTGCTGCAGTGTTTATGAGGGCAGTTACTAAACGAGACGTAACTGTAGATAACATTGCCGGTAGTGGGTTGCCTACTGAGGACGCCATGTCTGATTGTACAGCATTTACTGTTTCTTTGCTTTCGTTAGTTTTAAGTTCTTTGCGCAGCTCTTGCTTCAATCGCATAGCTGGGTCTCTCTATGCATATATGACCAGCTGTTGCATCCGGTTTGATCCCGTCTGAGATGTCAGGCAAGTACCACTGATTTTTTTTGTAAATGGGATCATCACTGCTACCTTTCTTCGTGTACTCGGCAAAGAGAGTGTTCTTGGCTTTGTTTGCTTGATATACATCCTCACTCATATAGTTGCTCTCATCCTCTCCACCAAAATATACATGCGGTACCCCTTTAAACATTTGGGTACCTGACCAGAACTCAATATCCACATCGAAAGGAGAGTTCTTTGCAGCTGCACTATTTGGGGGGCGATTTTTACATTTTTTTGTAACGGTATCAACGTTACAACTTGAGTCCACAATTTGAACAGGGTGGGACTTTTGCTGCACGTTGCCTAGCCCATCTATTACTTTCATATTGTACACCCGATTAGCAGTGTCACCAAGACGAAAATTAGGCCACTTCTCAAAATCATGAATAAGACCAGCGATATATCGGCCCTCCTTAGCTACTTCCTGATAGGTGCACGGTCGCCCGGTTTCGCTGTTACCGCAAATATTTTTGCCATTCACTACCAAACCATATGATAGGTTCCCACTGTTTGTTTCGCACGGATCGTAGTCGCATTCATTGTGTGGATAACTAGGTATGCGATATGGAGCTCCTTTGTAACGAAAACCGTCATTAACGGTCGCTCCCTTGTACTTGTTCCGATCACAACAAAAGGGGTAGCTGGAGAAGGAGGTGAGGCCAGCGTAGCAATGCCTCTCCCCGCAGGGGCCAGAATCGCAATCAATCCACGGGTCGTCTGTGATGTTCTCAGGCCCAGGACGCAACGGATAGAGATTTGGCGCCTGGCGCGCTTTCAAAGGAGGGTCTACACGACACTTGCCTGCGTATAGTGTGTCAGTGGGACAGGTTGCACTGTCATAATTATCACCGGATAGACATCCATCAGCACTGACGCCTCCTTCGTCAGTGTAACACATACCAACCAGGTCATAGTCCAAGGTCAGAGGATCACAAGCTCCATTCGTACCCACATTGGTTGCATAATCACTTCCCATTTGTGTCCAGCACTGAGGCTCTGTGACGGGAGAGTCGAGAAATATATTGTAAGGCGGATGTGTAACGGGAGGCTTGTCTCCGTGGGGGGAGGTAGCAGGCTTGTCTCCGTGAGGGGAGGTAGCAGGCTCGAGTGGTGTGGGTGTGGGTGTATCATCCGCGCTCCCTGTGTGTCCACCACCTTTATTTCTAGTTTGGTTCCAGAAGTAAATCAATAATGCAGTGACGATAACCGTTAATACTGCAAGTAATATAAGAGTAAGAGGTGAATCTCCCATGCGTGCTATGCTTTATTTAGACAAATGTTGATGTAGTCAGACACTAACTGAAACTGTGTGCCAGTTGTACACCACACTACACTAGTAGAGTAGCATTTGTTTGCCCGGGCGTTACAAGAGTCAGAGTCCCTCCACCTCCCTCAGTTCGGCAAACTCGTTCTCAAAAGTGCACGCTGCCGCATGAATAGTGCGAACGTGGCGCGTGTTCTGGCGCCGAAGTGCTAGGAATTGCGAGCACATGTCATTCAACGCTCGACCGCGGAGGCTGACGACAAATTCTGTAATTGCTGTTCTCCGGAGCTCATCTTCTGCCAGGGTGTCGTCAAAAGAGAGGACCCACTCGGTTACTCTATTTTTTTGTCGCTCACCTTCTGCAACCAATGCCCACGCAATCGCAAGATCTAGTTCCATAACTCGGAGTCTCCACATAGACATGTCTCGCGCTGTAAGCGGAAGATTGCGGTACTGTCCTGCCATAGTCTCGAGGATGCGGCGAGAATTGGTTTGAACACTGTTGCTCCCAATACAAACGTTTAGTGTATGAATTGTTACGAATGCGCAATATGCTTGCAAGATATTGACGAGCCTGTCGTTCTGGAATGTGCGCGCGGTGGATGCGCCAGTGTGTATCATGCTGAATGTGCGCAACGTGCATTGGATTCCCTAGGAAATAGGTGCCCCGTGTGTAGACGAACTCTAAGCACGGGCGCGAGTCCAATTTCACATTTTTGGCACGAGTGTGCGCGCGATCAGATTCGCGCTCGAGATGCTTGGAAGGAGCCACTCGGCCACTTAAGTGCGACTGTGTTGGCAATGCAAAGAGATCTAACAGTACTGCAGCAAGAAAACGAGAGAAGAGGAACAGAATGTCAGCAGTTGGTCGTAGAGCTGCAAGTGGCCTTCAAAGAATTGCATACGAACTATGAAAATCTCCGCACTGACGTGCAACTGCTATTGACAACCCACTTACACTGCACCGCATCGCCTGAATCCCAGTGTAGTGTACCATGCAACATATTCGTGAACGCACTTTGCCGCAGCCCGCTAATGATACTCTAGTTGCCGACTAGAACACCGCAGGAATTGTCGGTGACACTAACAAATGACTAGTCCACAGGCACTAACAATCAGTGAGAAGTTCTTGCAAGATTCGCTCAGGTGGTCTACAGCAGCAATGCAAGGACAGACACTGAATGGAGCCAATGAAGCTTTCAAACGGTTCTTTTTTTCCGAACTGTTAACTGGCGGCTTTCATGCGAAAGTTGTTGAAGTTCACAATTTGAAAGTGGAGCTCGCAAATGCGCTAGGAACACCAGTGCCCACCACGTCACCAGCGACTTCGTCGCACACCACTGCTACATGTCCCCCTTGTGTGTGTGAGAACCAAAAAGCAACAACAGCATATATACGACTATAGCGCCGTCAAAGCAGCCCATAAGTCTGGGCTTCTCCTGCAACTACACCTTGTCCATAAATGCGAGTGAGTATCGCTGCTATTACTACAGCTACCAATGTAAGAATGAGTGAAGCTATAGCATTGTAGGAAGCTCTTTTAGTCGCACTATCTTTGCTATTGTCTGGCGTCCATATGTTGATTACAGCGTCAATGGTTGCGTTCCACGACATGGCCACCGCAAATACGACAGCGCCTAAGAAAAGTGAAGCCACTTGTTTTCCTACGGACATGCTCACGTTCTGTATAGCCTGCAAATGCTTCACAATCATGTTATCTTCAGCAGCACTATACATTTCTTGAAGTGGGGGTGATACAGGGGGAGATGGAAGTGACACGCTCGAGGAAGTGCTCATCCGATCCCTTATTTTTACAGATGTCAATATATTGAGTTTCCTCTCGTCGTCTCTGAGTCTTTGTGTCTCTGTACGACTACAGCTGCATATCTACGTTACGCTGTCGCTTACTCGCTTCTTCCTGTGCCCAATCCCACTCAAATCGCTTCCTTAGCGATTCCACCAAGTAAGGATCTTCCAGACGCACCACGCTTTCTTGGCTTCCACGAGCTGTAATTGTAGGATTATAGCTCCCCAGAACCACGAAGGCGCCTTCTTCATCTGCGTCGACAAGTAGCTCCTTCTTATGCATGATGAGCTTTTCATCTTCACTTACTACAATAGGATGTACTTGTACGAGACGTAAACGTTCCTCTTCAAAGCACGAAGCGTTGGTTCTAGTTTGCTGGCGATGGTCATATCGTAACTTGACAGCAACTCCGCGCTCAGTCGCGAAGCGTAGCTCTTCGATAATATCTTGATCCGATATACAATAAGCATTCAATCGGATGGAATGCTTGGCACGTTGCAAGCTTTGGATATACAAGTCTTTGCAATGCGCACCCGTAAGAGCCAGACGATCGACGGCTCCCATCAAACACCCCGTGGTGTAGCATACCAGCAACTCGCGGCGACGTTTACGCCCCGGTTGGGTGCACATATCAAAAAACTTCTGTAAATCCTCAGTTGGAAGCGCAGGGAAAGTACCGCAACCAGAGTCGCAACTGGTGAGCTTACAAGACAGAATGTCGGGATCCATGTGAGAACATAGAAACAGTCCAAGCAACCCATCACGCGCTCCAAATTTTCTGTCCGGTGGTCGGCCTACACTCATGAATACTACGGGCACTTTCATATTTTGAAGTTTTACGTACGCTTTCCTGTTGGACTCCCATGCTTTCCTCTTTACCAACATGTCTTTGAGGCCATCGAGGCTAACCTTTAACGTACCATCTGCATTCACGCGTGCCGTTTTAGGCGTAACGCAGATGTACCCAGTTGCGCCGCTCATGGCAGCGGCGGGCCACTCACTGCTGCACTCTGCAAGTTGGAAGCCGTCGCTCGGAGATGAATCAGCATAGAAGAAGCGTACGCCTTGCACGGAAGCCTGACTGTTCTTTTGATCTTTGAGATGCTGTGCCCATATGCCCTGCTCGAAATGTTTCAACATGGAGCTCGCTCTATCGTCCGCTACACCAGCATTCATCGTGGTCCAGAAATATCTGATACTAAGAGAGCAGAAACTCCGCGACAAATAAAAAACATAAGATAAACAAAGAGATGGCGACTATTGTTGCTACAGCTGCTCGCGTCATCACTCCTCTTATTCTGCCTATCGCAGCATACATAACATGCCCAAATGGACAGTCGCGCCTAGGTAAGACTAGTATGTATCCGCCGCAATTTGTATGCAAAGTATTGGCAATTCTCATTCTCTTGGGCGTAGGTATTGCTTGGAGCATAGGCGAACCCTCAGCATCTAAAGACATCTCCTACCTAATTTTGGTACTCTTACTCGCTGGTTCAGTTCTAATCAACTGCAAACAAGCACAGAAGTATAGGCAGCTGATTGCCAACATCACGGTATTTATTGTAGCATTCTTAGTCTATTCTGCAGCAGACTGCGACGGGGCCGAAAAAATAGTATTGGCGCCTATTGTGTCGGTATTTCTGATAGACATGATTCTGTCTATTCAAGCGATGGAGCCAGCCCAATGACATCTTTAAATCGTGCAAACAGTAGGTGGCAATGTCTCCGGCAAATGAAAAACAACAAGCATGCTAGCATAACGTACCCCAACTGGCGTTGAGACTTGTAATCTCACATGTCTGTCTTCGACTCGGTCAGGGCATCCCCAACCCATCACATGCAACGTTTTATCTGCGGTTTCAACTGCCTTCTTTTTGCGGTCGCTTCCTGCTACTGGGAGAACGCTGTCGACAGTCTTATTTTCAGAGTCCTGGTGGTCCAGATCGCCACTGAAAAACTTCTATAGTAAAATGAAAGCGTCTCTTGTGTCTGCAATTTTAATAATCACATTAATGGTAGCCTTGACGTACTCCGTATTTGCATTCAATCTGAAAGCTATTCGATCGCTAGAACGTCGTCTGGGTTACGCAACTTTTGGTTCTCCTTCTTTGCGAAATGTGTTTCTAGCTGGTGCGAACCCTTCTATGTGTTCTGCGCCACTGGAGTCTAGGCACGTATCCGCGGCTTATGAACGAGCACGATGGGCGGCTCCGATCGCATTGCGGGGACTGGACGTCAGTGATCTTATGTGGAAAGCGGCAACAGTACAAACAACTAACAAAGACCAGACCAGATCAAAGGTGTATGCAAAACAGGAGGAAGGATGGGTGACACTCTCGAGCGATAAGTTGCCATTCTTCTGCTCAGTGGGGGAATGGCAAGGCTTACTGCTTGTAGTGTATCGCAGCACAGCTTCGGAAAGCGAAGCATTGCAGGGCGACCTGGGGGGAGCTTTCACGGCACAATATGGATATGCTGACGTACTTAGGCTCCTGCACAACGGAATTCCTGTACCATTTCCTCCGCAGGTGACTCTGGATGGGAAGGAATCTGCATCTAATGATGTTCCAAAAGTTCATGCGGGATTCTGGTCTGCATATGTCGAGAGCGGGCTAGAAAGCGATGTATGGCGAGAGCTAGAGAAGAGACTGCAACAGAAAAGAATGCCATTAGCTATTTTAGGTCACTCGTTGGGAGCAGGTGTTGCCGCTGTATGCGTAGCGAAAAGTATTCCTCGTTTACAACTCCTAAAGTTGCCAAATGTGTACCTCATTCTTACAGCCTGCCCCAAACCAGGAAATACTGCCTTACAAACACACATTCTAAGAAGCAACGTGGAATGCATATGCTATGCGAATGAAGCGGATCCTGTTCCCTGGTTGCCATTCAGCACTATGCCAAATCCAATTAGTAAAGATGGGATGCTGGAGTATACCATGTTACCCGGTACGTTTCTCCTCTCGCGCTCATGTCCTAGTCTTCTTCTCAGTCATTCTTCAATGACATATCGTGGTCTCCTCGCAGGTTTGGCTGCAAGAAAATGAGAATTGCAGGACAAAAAACCGTTGCAGTGATACTTGCATGCACGTTGCGAGTACTATACATTCAAGAGAGCCTCAGGTGAAGTAAACTCGTGGACTGGCCATGGAAAATAGTCGTCACCCCTTCCGGAATGTCTCGAATGCCTCCCTGATGTTTCGGATTCCAGACAAAACGCGGCTTTTAAGCACAAATCAACAGACTTCACTAAATTCGCAATCGGATGGAAACCTGAAAGAAACAACTGGAGGTAAAGCGTTAACGCACCCTTGGCACGTTCCACAGCGCATCAATTGTTGCTGTGTTCAAGGTGTGCAGTGTTCTACTTCGGCACCGTTGTCGCTTTTGCACATAGCGACTCATCTCCAACACACAGGGACATCGCTGCTTGTTTTTTTCCCCTGTGAATTTGTCAATGAGTACAGAGACAATATCAGCGATTCCATTAGCGTCATGTATTACACCTGCTTATATGACCTCAAGCATATGATACACACGTGCAATCCCCAGTGCATTCTTTTGTCTTCTCACGACAAGCGTTTTGGTTCACTTCGGCGTGACAGTAGAGCCATACGGTGGGCGCATGAGACCCCTCGCGCATACGATCCTCAAGCGTCTCGGTGTGTCACACCGCTGTACGGTACTGGTAAGTCTTCACTTATGGCATTGTCGGGTTATGTTGGTATGGCCAGATCGTTTTGTTCCTTTGAACACCTCAGCGGTGGTGTTATCGAATACACTCCGGGACCTATCCGAATACTTGGCTGCGGGGACATTTCCAACCCCCGGGTAAATTTCAAGGCCTTTCAATATTTATCTGAGAAGCATTCGAGTATACTTTTTATGTGGCACGGGGCCACACGGAACAAAACATGGGGGAACTTACAACTGTGCACCCCGGACGTCTCCAAACAGGACTTGTATTCAAAAAGTGACTATCTCCTCTGGTGTGCAGAAGATGATCCATGTCCTCTTACGGTCTTTGAAGCCTTATATGTGGGAGTCCGAGTGTATGTCTTTGAAAAAGTAACGCCTTATGATCTGCAGCCATTACTGAGTGACAAAGATGGCTCCGCTCTTCTCAACATCTCGAGGGGTGCACCTCAGCACTGTCCGCTCCATACTGCAGGGAAAAACACAAAAATAAGCAGTGATATCGAGCAGGCTCGCAAGTATGTCAGAGAGTTTGTCGAAGACGCTCCAAGTTTACTCGTTGAGCATATTCAACGCTTAACAGGCTGTATGACAAGGGACAGCCCGCAATAGGGCCGTAACAGTCCCTGAGAGCATGACTACGGCGCTGCCGCCGTGTGAGAGCCAGCTAAAAGCCTACCCTCAGGTGTGCAAGTGTCGAAACAGAAGGTCCCCCCCGCCAATCAGATTATGTGAAACAGGTAGGTCGCAAACGCCCACTGGCTAAGTGCTGGTAGATGGCAACCATGTTTTGCGCCGCATTGATATCGCGATGCCAATGCAAAGGATGTCGATCTTTCGGTTTCTTCTATTCGGCATTCCTCAGATTAAAACTCAGACAGACTCCAAGCGAGACGCAAGACATCTAGGCGCATGGTGTCGCTAGCACCTCGGCCCACTCGTTCCATCCGTTGCTCACCTTTCCGGAGCGTTGAAATATGCCGCTCTTGCTCCACCCGTCTAGCGGAGAAGTGCTTAGGGTCTGCAGCACATATTGGCCCCCCATACAGGGAGGAAGCACCCGCGTATCGAGCCATCCCAGCAGACAACGATCAGTGCAGGGGATCAGCGCATATACATATTTGATTTCTGCCGTAGCGCCGGTTCCTCTTTCCGCGTAATCGGACGGTGTAGAGTCTGTGAGTCTAGCGCAGCCCGATGTGGGATCGTCGTACGCAATATCTAGCACTAACGGTTTACTTCTTTCATCGTTGCTAGCAGAGATACGGGCAGGGGCGTCGAACGCTCCTGTACAGAAGGATAGGGAGCCTTCTATTGTCACAGAAGCGCATTCTCCATTTGCCAATACATCGCCGTGCACCACTAAAGCTTCATCGTTTGTGAAACCGGACTCGCTAGTCGGTACATAACCCACTATCAAACGTTCGGTATGTATACAGTCTTGCACAATTAAGCTGTCCGTTTGCAGCTGCCCACTAGTTAAAGAAGATACTTCAAAAGACGCAGCGCATACTTTGTCGGCGCAGATGCTTTTCGTCGGTATGGCCGAGGAAGCGCTTGTGCGTTTGCATGGGTAGGCGTGATTACACGGGCTTGATCGTATTATGCTTCCTGTAAGGAACGCAGTAGCGATAGCGCTCATTATTTAGAACTCTTTATAGACAAGAAGGATAAGTGTTAATCTCAGACAAAAGCGCTCAATCTCCGGTGCTTGATTCCACCTAGACTAGATAATTTCATAATTAGTAATAGTGCCTGAAACTACATTGTCTTCTGATGTCATGAATCTTTAAATAAATCAAAAGTGCGCAGAGATGTCGAATGCCGACATACTTAGTCTTCAGGAACGAGCTACACAGGGAAAGCTGTTAGCTAGAGACCATTTAAGCAGCATAGCCTCCAGACTAATGGAAAAAAGAGGAGCTCTAAATTCATACTTAAGGGAGAACTACAAGAAAGTTCTCATAGATAATTCATTGCTATCGGACCACGAGCTCGATGAGCGGGGTTGGCCCACCACATATCAGATCCGGGTGTCATCTATTCCTGATGTATTGAGCAAAGTTATTTTAGTCGCTCCTAATTTTTCACCATCTACCATTGCTTACATAGAAGGTAGCGAACCATCTGTAGAAGTAGCGTCACTCGAGCGCGAGCATAAGCGCGAGAGAGTGGGAGTACTACGCCTGATACACCCCTTAATGTACAGCCAAGGGGATTTCTTCTTGTTGCCAAAGCACACCTCGATGAATAATCTCCCACCCGAACTTAAACGTCTAATGACACGAGCACGCCATGACTTGAAGAAAAATATAGGTGCAAGCTCGTTCGAGCTGCGCAAAGATCTGCGTATACCTTCCCTCGATTCTGGCTTTTACTCACTAGTTGCAGCGCCAACTGAATACCATGCCCCGCGCCTATATCGGCACGCTCCACATAACAGTAGCCCTTCTCATCGTGAACATCGGGTGCCTTCTTCTTCGCGGTAGATGATGAGGAGTAGAGCTGAAGGCAAGTCGTTGAGGTCTTACGAGCAAGAAGCCAAAGATAGTCACAAACACTGACGCTCGCTATCCAGGACTGTGGTGCTGCTGTCGTAGACTTGCGAGCGCGGGGAGCATACGCATGCACTTGATTCTCCGCTACATGACGAAAGATCCACTTGATTTTCGAAGAGTGCACAGTGCAGACACTGGCTTTCGAATCTCAGGCCTTGAAGCACACACAGTGCGCGTGAGTGTAGAAGAGCGACAAGATCCACAATGCAGTTGCTACATGCTGACAGTTTTATGCCTGTCACACGCGTACCATGTAAGTGTTCCAGGGTAAGACGGCAGATGCGTACACAGCGCAGTCGAGCGAGCCCCAACCCTACAATCTCAAGTGAAGCTTGCTGTGCCGCAGAAAATGTGCAGTCGTAAATCGACACGCCCCCCTTACGGACCAACCCTTGACAGCCACCGGAGACTTCCACTAAGCAATAATTCCGAGTCCTTACAGCACTTGCTCGCCGTACCGAAACACTAGTAAGTTGTGCGAAAGCGCACGCATCGAAAGACAACACGGGTGGTGTGTACATGCTGGTGACTACATCAGCAATGTTTTTCACAACCACATTGTGCAACTCTACATGCGCATAACTCCTAATACTAACCGCTGCACTCTCGTGGTCTAGCTGCACGCAACCGTTCTCAATTCTTAGCCAACGCGTTTCCCTGTGTTGGGGCGGCGCCATGTCGCAGTGGAAGTGCAATCCCTGATTGCTTCGAATGGTGAATCCCCCCAAATCTATCCATGTCCGAACACTCGCTTGGCATGGCAGCGAGTGGTTGTCGTCCACGTCCCGCGTGAGCAGCCATTTACGGGACTCCACCTCCACCCATGGAGAGACAGCGGCTTCTGTAGGCTGTCGCTTTGAGGCATTAAGCCACGGCGGATGTTTGTACTTTGAAGGCTTCATGGCAGTATTATGTATGCGCCAGAATTCTATTCTGGCGCTCACTGACAATTATGCAAACATGCGCTGGCAGAATGAACGCTCTTCCTCTACCTGTAATTTGTGTTTTTTGGCAGTGCAACCGAAGATCTTCCGTACAGTCTCGCGGTCTGAAGGAGACACGTCCGGACAGCGTAGCACCACACTGCAAGTACCTCTAGCCTCTTCCAGCAGATTGTTGCTCTCCAGAGCAATTGCTAGCCGCAGATAGTCTTTAGCTCTTTTGGACTGGTCCGGTAGTAAAGTCATGTTTTTCTGAGCGGCATCTACAGCACCGCCAAAGCGGCCCAGGCGGCCTTCCACCACGGCTAAATTGCCATAAGCACGCGCAGCAATCGCAGTTTGCTTCTTGTGATCATCCGGGTCGTTGATTTCACTCTCGGTGACGCTAAGGACGTGAGACAGCCTGTCGCATACGTACCTCCAGTGCCAACGGGCCAACGTGTAGTTCCCAATCAAGAACAGCTTCTTGGCAATAATGCAGCACCTCTCCTCGAGGGAGCTGGGCTCTGAAGCGGCATCCGGTGTGACCGCACCAATGTGGCAGATGCGGAGCAAAAATGATATCTTATCGCCGTCTTCAGTGAACCTGGTAAATTCAGCGGACTGCCCACAGCCCACCGACAAAGCTGCGAACTCTAGATGATTATCCACTTCGCCCAATCCCCATTGCCATGCTGCGGGGGCGCCATCGATAGTTGCTTCAATAGTGTGCCCTGGTCGAGGACACTCAAAACCGCCTAGCGGTGAATCTAGAGTTAGCTTCAGCAGAGAACCATCGGAGAGCGGACTGACATCTTCATACGTGGATACGTGAAGGACGGATATAGTCTGCTTCTGTGCTGCGCCCGCTAGCGTTAAAAGACCAAGCTCACCAACTTTAAGCGTGAGTAAAGCCTCCCCCACAGCATCTGCTGTGGGGGGGGCGTCCAATGTCATTCTGCGACTGACATCGTCTATTGAGTAAAAAACCACACTCCCAAGAGTGGCTTGTTTCATGTTCTGGCTTTCGCTCTTCACGTCCAAAGTGTGTCCACCACTTAACACGTGTCTCTTGACGTGGCTCTTCAAATGTATGCGCACAGGGGATTGCCCCAGCGCGCATTTGAATGCCTTAATCTCTCCTGGGCGCATTTGCTGTAAACACTCTTCAACTTCGACAGACCAGACGTCTTTGGTCTGGAACGTGGGCTTATCTCCCAGGCGATAAGCATAGATACCCGAACCTTGAGGGCGTGAAGTGGCGTCCACAAACTCATACTCCACCCAGTCGCCAGAGGTGGGTAGAGGGAGAAGGGGAGAGCTACTGGCAGACATGAGACGAGCCTTCTCGCTGTAGTTATCGAAGTCCAAGAAGTCAGGAACATCATCGCCCGTAAGGAACTCTTCCTTGCTATTCAAAGGATCGGAAGCCCAATTTTCTCCCGATGAGTCTTTTTCATTCATGTCGAGAAGAGATACGTCTGGGGCCGAATCTCCCTCGCAGCTGACGGATTGCGAGTCACATGCTGAAAGCTGCACTGCTTTGGACATTGCTGCAAAGAAGTATAAATGAGTTATACCAGGCCAACCGGAGCCGTTCTGATGCTAGTGTTGCTAATGATAGTGCTGTGTTTTTTTGCCTACGCTATGCGAACCTTGAAATACACACAGCGCACAGAGGTTCATACTACCGATAAGCCGCTGGGCTACATCTCGTTGACAACAACACCGGACAGAATCCAAAACGACTGGATATTGTGGAATATGGAGCGATTAGTCGACGTTGCGCCCATGTCCCTAGGGATTGTAATGCATGTACCGTATGTTTCCAAAGATCGCATATGGTACGCCATTCCGCAAAGGTTGAAAAATCTAGTGGCATCTTCAAACAACCGTTTCGTAATAAATCGTGAATGTGACGACCTGGGCCCCATCACAAAGATCGTGGCTGCCTTGTGGCTCTCGTTCGTAGAAAACTCTGACTATATTGTAGTGATCGATGATGACACTTGCTATAAAGCGCAAACATTCACCCGACTCCTGTGCGCTCTCCAGGCAGATAACAGCGTGGTATATGCAATGTGCAATAAAAGCATTCTCGGATACCAGGGCTATGCGTTTCAAAAGAGGCTGCTAGTGGATCTAAAATATCTAAACATCCCGGCCACATGCAAAATGATTGATGACGATGTCGTGGAGTACTTTATTAAACATAAAGCCGGTCTTCGAATAAAGGCTGTATCCTTGGGTTTCGCAGGACGGACTTGTTCCTTTGACAGAAGACTGACTTATCAACGCCCACATAAGTCGTGGCACCAAATTTCGAACATCTTAGCGCATCATCATTCGTCCATGAAGAAGGAATGCTTGAAAGATCTAGGGCGTGATACTAGCACCTATCCCTAAATGTTTTTATACGCCGGTTCCAGCGCGGTCTGGTGCTTCTTCGGCCGCGAATGCTAGGGCGCGGGTGCACAATACAGTCTTACATCTCTCCTAGCAGAGATGCCAGGCGTTCAGATACCAAAGAGCGAGCCAGTACGAAGCGCGACTGGCGGATTCTGCATAGAGGACACACAAACTCTATAGAGTTGGGCATCCGAGCCACACACTCGGCGCAAAAAATATGGCCCATTCTACATTGCTGCACTCTCCCACGTACGGTGTCCATACATATAGGACAATGCAAAAGCTCTTGAAGACGAGCTCGTTTCTTACACCTGTCTTGCGTACTCTCTTGTGCTCTCTTTCCCGTAGAGAGCGGCAGAGCCTCAGTGGGGGGAGAAGCCACTGGTTTCATTTCTGTCGACACATCCATGACAGAGGCCAGATGAGGGTGTGCGGATGCCAGTGTCCGACGGAAGGTGGCATCATTGAGCAAAGGCTCCTTCAACCCGTTCAGCAAAAGACAGCCGCACTCCGGCGCTAAGCTATACAAGTAATCCTTGCTGCTTCGGAGATCCTGGGGTATCCCACGCAAACCCGTCGAAGCCCACACAGCCGCTGAGCCAGCGGCTACCGATGACCTAAGTGGCGCGTGTGTGCAGAATAGTGCGCGACCAAATCCCCCGGAAAGAGCGAGGCGGAGAAGATAGATGTCGTGGCTCCGAAGAATTGCAGAGCATAGCATGTATGCAGAGGGGCGGATTCGAATCACGTAGGCCATGAAAGAAGCACAGCTTCTCAACCGCAAAGAGACATGTCGGATACCGCAGAAAGCCATCTGCTTGTGCACGACTGCTTCAGCGTACATTTGGCAGTCCCGCATTTCTGTCGGAAAGTAGTGCATGTTTCTTCCGTCCAGGCGCAGAAGATCACGTACGTCTACAGCGTTGGTTGCCAACATCTTCCAAAATGCGCTGCGTGATCTCCCAGGATGCAAGAGAGCTTTGGGCCACTCTGGAGCGAGTACATTGAAAGTGGAGAACAGCACCGCCAAGAAGGGGCGGCTGGAGACAGAGCAGCAGACCCGTACACCAAAGCTCAGGATGCTCAAGAGAGCAGCCCTCTGGACTTTCACGGTACGGACAAAGCAGCACGGGAGGTGGTTAATGAATCGCCCATCGATCTCTACTATGCTTCGAGCGAGCTTGCTGTCCCAACGACCAGTTGGGGGGGTAAAGAGTCGACAAGGGCGAGACAACCATGCGGCTATAGCGGGAAGTACGCCAGTATCATTGCAGACTGCTCTCATCGCCTGAGTTTCGTCGCGCTGCGTCTTGTGCTTGTATTCCGGCAGGTTGCATGTGCCCATTGCTGCACGCCAGGAGTCGAGAGAGGTAAACTGGATCAAGCCCGCTGACAATGGCTCTTTTGTAAGCGTCGATATATGAGCTTGCGAATGTGTCTGTTCAGAGTTTATACTTGACGCTTCTAAACTTATGTGTCTCTTGTTGCTCTAATAGAGCCACTAAATTAGCGCAATGCCAGGCGCCTTCATAGACAATATAGTTCTCTTTCCAACCGGGGGCATCTGGTGGCCTCATTATCCGGCACAGAGTAAACGCATCCATGGTAATCCGCTGTATATTCATCATACGGAACGTAATTATTCTTTCTCGATCCAAATGACGATTATGATCGTCAGCTTCCTCGTGTTGATCTACATCCTGTACCAATGCCTTGAGAGCTTGGAGCTTTATGGGAGGGCTTGCTTTGTTGCATTCCTGTTCTAAACGTTTAGCCTTTTCACCGTAAAATTCATCATAGATGTACTTTTCTCCAAAAGTGCCATCTCCATACTGGTGTGTTTTACCAATCTCGTTAAAGGGAACTAGCTTTTTGAGATCATCGGGGTAGTTCCGAAATGGAACAGTTTCCGGATTCATAATGAAATCCATGTGCTTATTTATATCTGTGCCCTCCGACATTTCGGGGTCTATCCAGGAAAAGCGTACATTCTTGGGGCAACCTCTGGAGGGGTCTTCTTCCTTGTTTCTGGGATAGCAAGGATCTGCCCATGCACGAATAGCATCGATGGATCCGACCAGTTCGTCATCGGTATCTAGGTCCAGTTCAGTAGTATCTACGTCCTCGAGCATGAATTCTATGTTGTAATCTTGTAAATGTTGGCATAGCTTCTTCATTAGATCGACGGGCTTAGAATGCCTTGGTTTATGGTCTGTGTGCTCTTCGCCGAATATTATTATATTTTTGTTGTGTTTTTCGTTGTACACATATCGGATCTGGCGAACGGACGCCAATGGCTTGTCACGGATAAATCTATTAATAAAAGCTCTCGCTTTCCCCAAGAACTCTGGGGCGTCTGCCCAGAAAGCAGTGTCTAGCTTCGTCTGGTCTTCTCTGTTTGTCAGACCGATGGCATTGTCTGGTCTGGCCTCGTGTACGTTCATGAGGTCTTCTGGTTTGGGCATGTCTGTTGGCCACTTGTGTTCTCGCATCATAGCAAGTATTGCTCGCTCGAATTTAAATCTGCTGGCGGCGGGTTTTATTTTTTTGACTTTGTCAGTTAACGATAGCGCTATGGTGTGCGTAAATGACGGTTCTGCCATTAAAGATACTTTCTTCGCCAAAGATGTAAAATCTGCGAGCGTGTAAGGATTTACCACATTATTTTCTTGGAAATACTGTTCGAGACGCTCGGCTGCCTTTTTCTTGAGCGTTCTCTCCTGTCCACTCGTCCTGGCAGGTCTAACTGATTCTCTGAGACTCTTCAACTCTTCTCGCATTGGTATCGCGGCGCCAATGCGAGGATGTCGATCTGCGCTATAATAATTCCGACACGCCATTACACCAAGTACCTTTTTACCGCCAAAGTGTTCCCTTCCATCTTCAAAAAGCATCTGGAGCATACCTGAGAGGTGAATGTTTCAGGTACCGCTGTAACTCTTGCCCCATACACGGTTGAAAGCCGCTGGCGTAGTCAATATACGCTCGAGAATGTATGCAACACTAAGTTTGCGTCGTCTCCGCTGTGGGTTTCGTATGCGTTGAGTTTCATAACAGTGAAACGCGCGCGCAATTGCGTTTCGGGTCTAGACAGACTGCATTGGTAACTTCTTCAATGAAGTCTATGTATTCTTGTGTTTCTTACCTTCGCTTTCTTCTACTCAGCGTTTCTCGGAATAAACTCAGACAGTCTCTAAGTGTTACCTGAATTGGGGCCAATGATCGGCTCGCCGATCGGGGTTTACTGGATAAACCCAGGAGAAGAGGTTTATTAGAGAGCAGGCGGGGAGAGGAGGCAAATCCGTTTTATATGCTTAGCATAATGGCCAGAGAAAGAAGGCCAAGTGAAGTCGCTCCTGCGAAAAGATAAAGGAGTTTGAATTCAAGAGGAGTTGTACGGAGTGCGGAGACTATGGCACTCATGTAAGTCAGTTTTCCTAACATGAGGCGCATTACATCCCACGTGTCCTCCAGTTTCTGTGACGCTTGCATCTCGAAGGTAGCAATATTTTGAGACATCTGCGCTTGAAGATCAGAATTCAAGTCTTCGCACGTGGGCGGTTTATCTACCGTCTGCTGCATGAATGGTCCGGCTATGGGAATGAACCCGCGCCATAGCATTTTTTGGGCATACGACCCACCAGACCACGCATCGTACTCATTTTTGTCGGGGGGACATCCCTTGGTGGGTTGCGAATCGGACATTCTGATTTGTAGAGAACACGAGGTTTATCAAGAGTACGTGAATGGGTACGGCGAGGCAAGCTGTTCTGGGGCTGTCTGTCATCTCCTCTGGTACGCGGGTATGCGGCAACAGAACTACACCATGTAGCTAATACGCACGCGTTTGAGAAACATCTCCGAGTTTGAGAAACAAGAGCGCCATGTGTGAAGAACTAAATAATCAGCCAAGAAAGCGATGATGTTTAAAAAAAGTTGCCTGTCCACACGTCACGATATTTGTCCTGAACTAGTCAAGTTTATCGCACTCCCCCCTCCGCTACTTGTTATACCAGCAAAAAAATTCCTGTAGATCCACATTATCACCCATACAATGCACAGCACAATTATTATACCAAATACGCTCGCAAGACCACCGCTGAACACTAAAGCAGCAACTTTGGTCAGGCACGACACGCAGTGGGCCGCATCGTTAGCGAAAGCTCCAAGGGTATTGAAGAGGCAATCAAACCAAGAAGATTCGGACCACCTGTAGTTATATCCAGTTGAGTATTCCGGACTCCTACAGGGCTTACTAGTTGGGTTTGTAATATCAGTGCACCCATTGTTCTTGAGGTTTATAGGGATTTGGGTAGGATCCCATTTCGGTTTTATCTCTTCATCGTAAATTTGCTCGCAGCTTTGACAATTTACTTTTATAGCCTCGTTTGGCCAAAACGCAAATGGCCCGTGCCCCCACGTGGCATCATGGCAAATTTTGACTGAATTCCCGATGGCGTCATTGTCCTTAGTGACATACTCCAAAAAACATCCGGACTTTTGATGCGCCATAGACAGAAAGACTTCGTACGCCATAAAAAAGGGCCATCCTACTTTTATTACCCACGTCAACGTGGGCAAAAATGAACTTCTAAAGAAGTCTAACCCCCCCGACCCTGCTTTCTTGGCAGCTCTTCCAATTTTTCGCAGGACATCCGTTGCTTCTTCTTCGACGTCCTCCGCTGTCTCTCTGGCCAACTGTTCTTCCAGTTGACGTGTTGGCGCGTCAAAGAGCATCCTTGACAATTCTTGCGCAGATTCTTCGTATTGTTTGCTTATCTTATAATATAATTCGTCATTCACTCTTATGTTGCCTGGCTTAGTAATAAGGCCATCGGGATACTTTAAGTCTGCAAAAAGCGTTTCTGCATTTGGAGGCGTTTCTTCACTTTGTTCCCACAGCTTCTGAGCTTTCTTATCGATCTCTCTGTTCATAAACATAGGACGATCGCCAGTCATCGCATCGATTGCTGGCTGTATTTCTTTGTTTTTGGCACGACGAAACCATCTAGCTGATACTTCTACTTCCATGTCACCACCTTGATACCTCAACCACGACGGAGCAAAATATTTGAGTCCGACTCCCGTCTGCGACTCTGAGAACCGAAGCACGCCTGAGCTGTCCAGGCATGGGCTGGCTCCAGAATATAAATGTCGTGAATTGTTCTCTCGGGAAGAAGTCCTTCTGTGGTACTCTCTAGGACTTGCGCGTCGCTTCCCGGCAATAAACTGAGCTGCGTTGTACAGACGAGAAGCGTGCATCTCCCCCTCCTCCAAAAAGCGACTATATTTGCAATTCCAGTTGACAGCTTTGCGATTACTTCGCATCCGATCTATCATACTCCCATCCGAATAACTTTTGTTGGGATTCTTCATCATCTCTTCTACAGTACGAATGTCGGCACCGGTATTTTTTCTTGCGAAGGCCATGTCTGCATGCAGCTTATCTAGTTCCTTCTTCCATACATTCAAATCCGCTTTCGTTGCCCTGCTTCCTCCGTCTTGTATGAATCGTCTCATGAACCCCAGTATATACTCTTGGTCCGCTTCGCACTTCTTTATAACATTCATTCGTAAAGCCACAATATCATCTTTCAAGCCAGCTTTTATGACTGCCTTACCCAAATCTGATTCTGCATCCAACAGGCCTGCGAAAATGTCTGCAACATCCGACAATTCAGAGCCTGCATTATCAGCAGTCCGACCTAAGGATACAGTGCCGGATCCGTTTGCCCGTAAAGTTGTACCGAGTCTGTTCAGCGCGCCTCTTATTTGAGATTGCTCTTTATAGGCTGCATTCTCAAAAACATCCCCCAGGCCTGATTCTATATCTATGGCGGCCTCTACCCCCTTGGCTGTAGCTCGCTTACAAAACGTGTTAAACGCATTATCTGCCAGCTCGCTGCCCATAATACTAATACTTTTGATAATAGCTACGAAAAAACTTATTACCCGTTACTGACATCGAGACACGCGCCACGCGTGCAGAACCTTCGGCAGGTCAAGCGCCGCGTAAGATATTAACACCGCAGCAAACATAAGAGATATCCAATTGAGCGCTTCGGTAAAATAAAAGAAGCGATCTGTTCTTTTAAGATTTCTCATTGTACTCACAGTGGTCAGAGTTGAAACAGATGCAACCGCAAAAACAATCCCTGCGACAAATGCTGCGCCAGAGTCTACTCCCGGCTGATGTTGATGCTCGTATTTGATCATTAATTCTGTTAGGTTATTTACCGTACGTTGGAATTTGCGCTCGCAAACACGAGACGCGATGCATTCATTACCATAAGAGGTCATCTGGGAATTCTCTAATCATCAGAATCACTCTTATGCTGGCCCAGAATGCAATGGACCAGCGAACGAGCACGGTGTAGTACCCTGGTTTCACTTCTTCATCTGGAACTCAGCGGGGCGTCAGCCAGTAGCCGCCAAGCGTAGGTAGATGCCCATGATGTTCAAGGACGCATTTCTGTCCCTATTCCAGACTAGATCTGAACCTGTAGAATTTCGACAAAACACGCATCGCTTCAGAGCCCAGGTATCTTCAAGGGGCGGCCTCATTATTCCTGGATGCTCTACTTGCGCATGAGTAAAACACGTATTCAAATATCCTCGCTTTGGACCAGATAGCGAAAGTAATGGTAGACGGTCTTATAGGAAGCGCCGTTTACAGGGAGTTGACTCCATTGGCACCCCGTCTTGCAAACGAAGACGATGCGATCTAATATATCTGCCGTTGTCAGTTTCCGCTTACGTCTTAGATTTGGCCAGTTCGACCTTTTAGCTTCGAAAGCACATATTGCGTGCATGAGTTCATTCTTGAGCTGAATTCGCATTTTGACTACAAGACCGTTCTTGACTTTTCAGACACATTTTCAGACACATTTTCAGACGATCTCTAAAGGTCATGGGCGCTGAAATTAGTGTGGGAGCTATGGAAGGCGCAGAAAGTGCAGCAAACTGGTGGATGGGTTTAGGTATGGCGGGACAAATGGGATGGGCGGGCTTCAGCTCTGCCCACGATGTGCACAAAGCCTACAGTGACGCAGCCCTGTTGTGTCAAACAAACTATGCCTTGCGCGATGAAAGCGACACTGTGTCTTCTGCTATATCTGCAGGCGTAGTGACGGAAAATACAATGAAACAACTCAGGGATACTGTGAATACGTGGGACGATCGATTGCAGTCACTTAAGCAACAGGCCTTGGATACTCGCAATGATTATATTGCCCAGTTTACATACTTCTTGTTCTTCTTGGCCTTTACCACGACGATGTTTTTCTTCGCTTTAGAAAAAAAAGGCGGCAGATTAAATCGACTCTTTGCCAAAATTGATAAAATTGAAGATTTCACGGATTAGCGGGGAGTGGGCTGCATCTAGGAAAACATCAATAGAGCTGGGGCAACGGGCAGGCCCGGGGACGCATGTATGCGTATTGTTGCTTTGCGCAAGCAACCGGGTAAGGAGGCTCGTTGGGTCGGGTGTGTTCAGCAATATTGTTGTGCGCCGCCACCAGAAGCGCAACTAAATCTTTCTTGCCGCGCGTGGCTTGGGCTACATGATTCTCTCGCAAAAATTCCCGAAAGTGATCGCTGCAGCGTCTGCAAGGCAACATGCGCGCTAAACTGAACAGGAGGAGTATGCATGCAATGCGAAGATCTAGACTCGCCTCTTCTGGATAATTTTCAGCTAGAATGTGGAGGCACGTCCACGTAGGTGGACCAAAGATGCGCGGATCAGAACTGGGCATTCGCACAGGTTTGCATTGAGCCTGCTCGTTGGTCATTTATCCGAGGCTCGAAAAATACTAGCGCAGACGCAGGAGACAACCAGCAACCGGGAATCAGGACATCGAGTGGAAAACGTGGAGACACCCCAAACGCGCTGCGCAGCATCCAGGGCTCCCCCGCGCTTTCTACATCTCTCACCAATTCACCCCACGCGGCTTGATCGATGTCTCCTAGTGTTGCCTGAGTCTGCAGGAGGTACGCGCATCTACAAGGCGATAGAAGATCTATCGCCGTTTCATACATCGCCAGCAGCTCCGTTTGAGTCTCTGTATCCTGTTTAGTTAAAACGCGGATACATTCTGCGAGCGTGTTTTCTTTCTTGACAACCTTGAGAGCCTTCACGATGCCAACATTTTTTAATTTAGGCGCGAAATCACATCCAGCGAGCACCGCAGCCATTCGCATCTGCAGGTCGTTGGTTTCGAGGCTGCTCAATACTGCATTGTAGTGAATACGCTGGGGGGGCACGGATGAATTCTCGCGCTTGCTGCGAAGATCCCAGAAATTCCTAATAATAGAAGAGGCCCCGCAAATCAACGCATCCGAGTCTTCGGTGACGATCTCATCAATGCGCCCAAGATGCTGAAGTGTAGCCAGGAATTGCTCCGCTTCCCCGGGAGCCTCCTTCCAAGCAAACCCCAAGGAGGAAATGAGTCTCTTAGTGCATTTTAGGTCGGCCTCTCTGACGCACACGCTTGCTCGCGTGCATTGCTCGATTTTGCCACGACACTGCTCAATCTCTTCCCAACTGCTGGCTTCTTCCAACCGCTTACGCCATTGGCTGAGGTTCTCTTGCTGCTCTGCTTTCCTTTTGGCGCGCTTGGCAGTTTCTTCGACTTTGGCTGCTCGAGAGCCCGCGCCGTCAAAAACAAATACGACTGAACACTGTAGACTGCGCAACCAGATCAGATTCTCAGCGATGTAGAACAAGTAGGACCATTCGAAGGGGTGCGCTGCACGAGCTCTGTGCAGGAGAACAGGCGCATCAACTCCCACCCGCTTGCCTACTACGCTGGAGGAGTCGGCCAGCAGCTCTTTAGCCCTGTCTGCTTTCGTTGCCACAAGGGAGAAGAAACCATTGACGCCCATCGATGCAAAGCTGAATGAACTAACAAGTAGACGCGCTTTAGACCACAAATTAAAATATTCTTATACAGTTTTGTACGATGTTTCGGGAACCTCTAACTGAGACCACTGGCATCCAGTTTAGCAAACGTAAAATATACGCTCGAGTATGTATGTAACACTAAGTTCGCGTCGTCTTCCCTGTGGGTTTCGTATCCGTTGAGTATCACGACAGCGAATCGTATGCGCAGTTGCGTTTCGAGTCGAGGCAGACTGCATTGGTCACTTCTCCTCTTAAAAGTCTATGTATTCTTGTGATTCGTACTTTCGGTTTCCACAATTCAGCATTCCCCAGATTAAAACCCAGATAGTCTCTAAGCATAGACTCGTGCAAATTTCGCACATTGGTGCTTTTCCAACTCCAAGCATCCGCGGGCGGCCATCGTTAGATAATGTGGCGCGCGCGGTTGAACGCGCGCCGACCACAACACCCTGGAGAGTCCAGTAATGGTCACAAAGAGGCAACCACGTTGACCTTGTCAACCGCAGTTATTTTAGAGAAACTGCAAAATCATAGACCGTGTCACGACGGCGGTTAATTCGGCGCACAAAATACATCAGAATTGTTGTGTTCCCGTCGGGCTGCCGTGCACGCCCAGCCCCAGGAGCACCCACTGATAGTGTGCGCTCTGCTCCTGCAATCGCATGGCAATCGCATGGCTATCGCAGCTGGGCCACGATCACAGCGTAACCTCTATGCAGTTCGGCAAACATTCTTCCCGTCATCTCGGGCACGCTTTCCAAGATGGCAACTTTGTCGTCATCTGCAAGGTATGCGAAGAAAGCTGTCAATCAGTCAATCGGGCAAGCCTTGAAGTCCAGCTCTTCAAGGCACGGGCTGCTATCGATACACGCGAGGATGCCGCCTGCTCCGCAGCCCAGAAACACTTTCTATCTGACCTAGATGATGCGATAGCTCAAACCCACAAGAACACGCGATTGCGTCACCTCACTAACCAAAGATGCAGAGAAATCAAGCGAGGCTCCGTAAATGGACATGCAAAATAATCTAGCGCCCATATAAAGCATGCAGCAATTCCCAAATTCTGCTACGCGGAGTGCATGTGGAGAGGGCGACACTCTGTGCTCCGAGGCGTTGAAAAACGACTACACCAACGTGCTTCGCTCAGACACGTGTGCCATAAGTACAGAAAACAACTTCAATGTAGGAGTGGAAGACTATATTTTGTGGGTGCCGAAATATCGCCGAAAGGTTTGCGAAGGCAACGCGTATCTAAACTGCTCCGCCGACACTGATCGTTTTGGTCCCAAACAAATAACGCAGGAAAGCTTCCTGCAAGGGAGGGGACAAGTTGCAGATAATCCAAATTGTCCTGCAGGAGGCGTCAAGTACCTCCCCGAGACCTTATTCAACCAAGAAGATAAGCCCAAACAGGTCAACATGAGCCTCTTTTCCCAGCCAACGCTTGTGCCGCGCTCCTGCGGCACGCTCACTGAAGTCGATCTTCAGAGGCGCATGCTACCCCTTCCTGGAGCGTGGCAAGGTTCCTTTTCGCCCCTAGTAGCGGTCAACTTCGAGAAAGAAAGTGCTGCGAGCGAGAGACGCCAAATGAAACCAACCACAACTACTTCCCTAGGCAACAAGAACAAGTATCCGGAATGGACAGACCTAAAAGCTCAATCTGAGCCGTACAGTCAATAGATAAAGCCTCGTCTACTGATGACATAAAACATGCGCAGCTACAAAGATGCCGCAGACTAAGTTCGCTAAATTGTTGTGTCGGTCGAGTTTTGATCTTCTTACCTGTGGACTCACTATCGAAGAGCACCTTCGCAGACTGCTAGATAGAGCCGAAGCGTGCAACGCAGAAGTTGCAATTGTGGTGGCTCATAGCTTGACCAAGCTTACTCTTGACATTGGTTCCGCTCCTTTGTATTTTTCAAAGAAGTTAAAAGCAAGCGGAAAGCAAATGAGGACAATAATAGAAGTTTTGCACGACGTTCTCAAGAAAGCCCGGCCAGATAAAGTCACATCGCACGAAGAATTGCAGAAAGCGCTGGACATGACTGAAACAATATGTCGAAAATATGACGAGGGAGAAACGATGCAGCAGATGTTTACTCTCCTGGTGAAAGAGATCGGACAAGTGTATATCGAGCTCCGGGGTATTCTGAAGCACCAACGAACAGCTCAGAGCAGGCGCCTCTACCACCAGATCCAAAAATACTTGGCCCGCATTACGCCTTCCTTGCTGTGCTACACTTACAACTCCTTGAAGTTGGAGAATTGCGTCAAATGCATCAACAAGTGCGGACCTAAGAGCAGTGTCGACAAAGAGTCATTGCGTCGTGTACTGAAAAACATAATCAAGCTCATGCAGCAGGCTCGCACCTTAACGGTGCTCCACTCCCAGCACCACGAGATACTCGAGAAGGCCACTGAAATGGTCAAGGATTCTGACCTATTCTAGCTTTCAGTGCTGTCCGCGGCTTGAGCATTGCTCAGATGCATTTCGGTAGAATCGAGGGAGGAGTCGGAGGACGCATACGAAGCGATCGACGAGGAACTATATGCATCGTTGGTGTCGCTCCAACGTACTCCACCGGCATACCAAAGCAAGAAGCGCTCACTCATGTGGTTCCCTCTCGCACATTTTCGTTGAGGAAATGCTGCGATTGCATAATTTACTATGTGACGAAAGGGAGAGAACCCCCGGAGTTGTGTCGCGGATTCGTGGAGCATAGAGACGCCAGAAAGAGTTGGTCTCCCACAATACAGAAGGTCCAGGGAGGGTTCACTTTCCATCGGATTTGCGACGGCTGCAAAGGGCATAATCTCGTTTACATTAGGGAGCGCCAGATCTAAGGATTCTACGACATCTAGAGACTGTATGTAAACTCCTGTGAAATACGCCCCCCCTTCAAATTCCATCGGTTTGAGTGTTGCGATGGCGCAAACCCCTCCGGGTTCTAATCTAAATGCGCTCGAGGGCGGTGCGCTGGCTGCGTATATAGTCCGAGTATTGTGCACATGTACAGCAAAAGATCTATAGGTGCTAGCGTTTCGTATTACCAAAAGAGGCAAATCCAGTACGCTGTCGCTCTTGTTATTGACAACTTTAGTGAAAAAAAGCGAGCTGGAGTGTGGCATTGCGTTTATTACTTCTTATCTTTCATAGTTCAGGTGCACTTCCCATCGTATTTGCGATGACTACAAAGCGGATGCGCTCGTTTTCATGCGGAAGCGCCTGGTGCACGGAGGTTTTCAAGAGAGCAAATCCTGGTATATTCCTTTATGCTGTCGTTCTGCAAAGCTTTACCGTACACGTTTTGCCCGGGTGTAAATTTTTCTCCGTCTCTGTTGATTGAGACGAGAAGGACGCTTCCGCCTTCTTCTAGCTTGCTATTGAAATCGTCCGATCCGGAGTGCGTGAAGTGATTCCGATCCACCATGTAAAAATCTAGATCCAAAAGACCCAACAGTATGTCTCCTTTATTTATACCGCCTCCCCCCGCATTCTACAGTTCGCCCCCCGAGAACATTGTAAAGTTGGGAGTCCGAAACGCACGTTACTCCGCTGTTGGCACTCAATTCTAGCCACGTTACAGGTGCAGCAAAGGCTGCATTTAAGTAAACGTCTCTGCCGTGTGTGCTGGAAACAATCCTGAGTGCTCTTGCTCGCGCCCTGACATCTTGCCTTAAATAATTAAGGCGGTCCGGTATCTTGTCAAGTACGCCCCTCCTCTTCTGAGGGTTTTCTTTGCCTGAAGCCGGGCCTGCTGCGCGTCTTGTATCTTTAAATGCGCTAAGGGACTCAAATGCCTTCTTTGCCGCTCCTTTCGGTATAGCGATGGCGTAGTATAGGACTTTTGTCTGTGATTTTTGCTGCAGGGCTATCTGTAAACTAGGACACAAAGGTACCACCGCCGGGTGCGTTGTGTATCCGAAGAAGATACAATCGATGTTTTCCATGCGTTCTCCCTCTCCTCCTGGAACGGCATCATAGGGTAGAGTTTCACGTGGAAAGGAAAGCTCTGCAAAAACGCCTCCAATATACAAAAGGTTGGGAGACATATCGCGCGCTTTGATATCACAGGATTGCGAGTCCACCCACGCAACTTCAAAGTTAGGCGTCAAAACAGATACTGGCAGCACTCCAGTGAACCCGAAAGCGTTTTTTGCCTCGGTGAAAAGGTGGAGTTTGTTTGCCGCCTGCAAAACTGCGCCGTTGGGCGTGTTATGTTTCAGAAGTTGATTGTGTGCGAAAGTACCTACAGCCCATGCAGCAGGAATTGCAAGTTCTGGCTTGACCGCCAGCGCTCGACCTGCTAGAGTTGCGAGTGGGGCAACGGGCATTAAATACTTTATGATAATGTTGCATTTGCGATGAAATAAGACTCGCGATTGTTAATGAGTTCATCGACATCCGGTGCGAATCTCATGTATCATAAACACCGCACCTGAACCTAGTTATATCTTGCACCGACTGCGCAGGAAAACGCAATGAACCTGTACGCCGTCCATAATATTGTCCTCCGCTTTTATTGGTGGTTGAGCTATCTAGCAACTTTTGCGTATTTGTGTTGCGTGCTGTGGCACCACAAGCGCCGCGCGGCATCCGACAGCTGCATGCCGAGCAGGGACCGTAAAGTTCGCACGCGAAACATGTCCATCGTGTTTATCACGTGGAACGTCGGACTAGCAATATTCTCTGCGATAGGCACGCTGCAGACAGCGCCGCGAGTTTGGGGTTTCATTCGAAATCATGGAATGACTTCCTTTCTCTGTGAAGATCCGTTCAAGACCGTTGGAGAAGGCGACTGGGCTCGGTGGTCCTTCCTTTTCGTGTGCTCTAAATACATCGAACTTCTGGATACCGCTTTCTTGATATGGAGAAACAAAAACGTGTCTTTTTTGCATTACTATCACCACTCAACGGTTCTTGTTTTTGTATGGAGGGCTTTCATTGTGAAGCTATCTTCCGGAATGATTTTTACTAGCATCAATTACTTTGTGCACGCGTTCATGTATGTCTACTACGCTCAAGCTACAATCACTGCCGAGAGACCTACTTGGGGAAAGTGCGTGACTGCATTACAATTGATGCAGATGTTGCTGGGGCTCGCCGCAACCGCGTGGCACATAGTAGTCGGCGCTATGCAAAGCGGGTGTCGAAGCGACATGCTCACGCTGAAATGCGGAATGCTACTGTATGTCTCGTATTTTGGCCTGTTCGTTCACTTTTCCCTGGGGAGGCATTTCACAAAAGTACCTCTGCCGGGTCATCCCTTGCCAACTGCCAGGAAAGACGACTAGAAGACAAAAAACGAATGCAGTCAGAGGTTCATTGTGCATGTAGTCTAGCGAACTGTGAATGTTCGATGCCATTTACGACAGGGAACCCGCTATTGGGAGCAGATACCGCCTATACAAGTATACCGCAGGGTTGTGTCGCTGCATGTGTTTGCCATTCCTGCTTACCGTCCTTGTTCGCTCTCCAACCGACTACCGAGTTGAGACTGGTTTCTTTTATACCTACCACATACGGAGGCGGAGGCTTCATTTCGAAGTTATGTGGGGCGTAGGGTGCTTGTAACACATCATAAAGGTTCGAAATCGCGCTTGAAGGTTGCTTCAAGGGTCCAGGGCAAGCAAACCCCTCTGCAATATTGCTCACGCAACCATGAGGATTCACGCACCCTGAATTAAAGGTCTCGATGTTCATAGGTCTGGCTTGAGGGAGTCTGAGGCCAGCGTTGACGTCTGTTGTGATCGTACCATAGTGAGGTTCTCCAGAACTTTGAGATACTGTCGGCAAAGATCGTTTGTCTAAAGTCTCGTACACGTTATAGCTAATGGGCTGGCAGGAGGTCACAGTCGCGTGCAGCGCTGGAGGTTTCATTTCGTTTGCCAGTTCCATCTTTCTTAATAGAGGAGACATTAAGAGTTGTGTGCGTTTTCCTAATCCGACGAGCGAATAGGAAAATTGCTCACAGTTAGAAATGGCTCCTACCGATGAAAGCACCTGGTACGTCATACCTTGTCCTCCTACCGTTGAACTCACTAACATATCCAAAGAAAGAGGTACTCATGGAAGTGTCTATTGCCTTTGGGAGTGCGAATGCAAGCTGCCAATTTGGATCGGGCAGAGCATCCCTGCGCTTGTAAGAAGTATAAATGAGAAAGCCGTGCTAACCGACACAAAGAGACTTCACGCCTCTTCTTTGTATAGATGCTTACGCAAAGAAGCAAGGAAAGAATCTCACAAAAGCTGGAAAGTGGAAAAGTACTCGCGAGCTCAGGTAGAAGACATCAATGAATTTATACATAATTTCCCCAGTGCAGTTTTCGTAAGCAAATCCCCTGAGCTATGGAAATGTAGCCGGCCTCAAAGTAAGAAGGACGGCGATACAGTGCCTATAGAATCCGTTGACGAAAACGTAACTCTGTAGCTTTTAGGTTTCTAAGAGGTCATCTGAGAATTCTCTAATCATCAGAATCACTCTTATGCTGGCCCAGAGTGCAATGGACCAGCGAACGAGCACGTTGTAGAACGCAGGTTTCACTTCTTCATCTGGAACTCAGCGGAGCGTCGGCCAGTAGCCGCCAAGCGTAGGTAGATGCTAGGTAGATGCCCACGATGTTCAAGGACGCATTTCTGTCCCTATTCCAGACTAGATCTGAACCTGTCGAATTTTGACAGGACACGCATCGCTTCAGAGCCCAGGTATCCTCTAGGTCAACGATAACCTGCTGCTCTCTGGGTAGCTCTGCCTTTTTCCCCCCTTTATCTTTTTGTGACATCTTGTCGGAACCGTATGCAACTTATTGCATACGCAAATGCGTTTCGAGTCGAGACAGACTCGCTGCATTGGTCACTTCTCCTATTAAAAGTCTATGTATTCTTGTGCTTCGAACTTTCGGTTTCCTCTATTCAGAATTTCTCAAATTTAAACTCAGACAGTCTCAAAGTTCACTGCCTCCGACTACATTCCGGTTTTGGACAACCTACGAGTGTGATGAGCAAGGACGAACATCAGAGAGAAATATTCCATGCTGAGAGCATTGGTGGAATTTGACATAGCAGAGATACCATCACTGATGTAAAAAGGCCTGCTGTACAGTGTGTTCCCCTGGTCTTCCCAGGACTTGCGAATATAAGCAAGTGCGCGGCGCACGTCCGCGACACTCATGGTGTGCACTGCTGAGCTAGCCGCATGCGCTTTGTATATCCTGTCAGACTGTTCCACGTGCAGGTTGGAGGCCATGATTTTCTTATGAATGTAAAGGATTTCCAGTAAACGGAACGTCTACCTGGCATTCTACGTTCAACGAACGCTGTAAACACAAGTGGTAATAAACATGCCCACTGATTACACTGATGTCTTGTGGGTGCGCCACTGCGAGAGCTGCTCAAACATTGCCCCCACTACAGTAGAGAAATACAGTATTCCTCCTGTATGTACGTGGAGGGGAATCCGTGAAGCGCTAGTGTTGGCGTTCCACGTGATGGAGATGGTGGAATCCAGTGGCGTATCCTGGCAGAACGTTGATTTTTATTGTTCGTATCTCCCCAGAGCAATGATAACTGCCTGCCTAGTCGCTGGCATGTTTGTAAAAATCTCAGCCCCGCCTATGCAAAATGATGCAGCGGCTCTTCCAATTCTACACGTTCGTGTGCTGTGTCACATCGGTGAATTTGAAAACCCCGAAGAAGTCGCCACCCAAGCACACACCAGCGAGCAAGGATGCGTGAGTGCTCCTACTGAAAGCATTGCCACAAAAAAGAACGCACGCTGCTGGGCCAATGCGTTGAATGAGACGTTCTCTCATATGTCATGGCCGGCGAGAATTCAGCTCGAAAGCATAGACTGCGCTCCGAGGAAGACACGTTGCACCGCAGATATGTCCAAAGGATGGATGGCAGATTTAAAAGGCGCTGGAGATCGTGACTACAAGTCATTTGAGTCTCATGTAGTAGACGAATGGTTGAAGGAAAAACGCACGAAGAATATACCGCAACAGTTTCATGCGGTGGTTTCTCATGGCTCTTATGTTCGAGCCGCCTTATTTCCCGATCCTGCTCAGCAATTGAAGAACAGAGGGAAAATGAAGAACACGGCCATGGTTTTCCAACGTTACTATGTGGATTCCGACGATCTACCTACCGAAGAAACAGTGCATGCGGACAAACCGCTGGAATATAGCTTTGATGAGAAGGAATACCCGCTCAGCGGGGTACAAACAGCTGAGGTCAACCGCCAATTTCAAGAACTTCAAAGTCAGTGGGGTCCAAGTGATGTGTGCGATTGGAGGGGTTCAGAGTTACCTTGGTCGCATTGTCTCAGTGCGAGCAGGGAAAATGTTCTCAATCAGCATTTGAATATGATACAATCAAAGCTAGAGAGATAACAGCTAGAGCGACACGCGCTTCAGCTAGCTGTAAAACTCAAGCGCAACCCGGCGTAACGTTTTCAAGCAGGTTCAGATTGCTTTGCTGCATGCAGTTGTGGACGTATCCGTCTAGAATTTTTTTGACGGTTTCGACATCTTCTTGTATGTCGCTGGCTGCCATAGGCCTTTTACGTCGTGCCTCACGCAAAAGGATGTGTAACCTATTGCTGGCTTCCCGACGCGAGCGTAATACTAGAGGTATCTCACGCGGTCTGCGAACTCCCGTACGAAGGACGCTGAAACGTTCAATAAGCGAGTTGGTATGTTTGAGGAATGCCCGCGTACCCAGCTGGTTCGTGCTATAGAATAGTATTAAAGGTTCCTGCAGAGTTGTGTACAGTATGGAGTCTCTACATATATACTCGTGTTCATCTAACACTCCCAGCGCACCTTCGTTCCTTGGGGCACGTTCGTTCGACGCTGTCGACGCAGAACACGAAGACAGGTACCATGCTACGAATGCTCCAATTGCTCCACCTACTAAGACGGGCGAGGCAAGTGAAAGGCTTGTCGCTTCGCTTAGACCGTGCCTCATAGACTTTGCATACACTGACTTCAAGAAACGCAATCGCTAAACGCGCAGCGTTCTCGACACGAAGTTGTGGGGCGATAATGCGAAAAAAATACGGGGTCCGCGTTGATACGACGACATGATACTCCTGAGTTGCAAGGGCATTCGTGCCCACCCGGTCTGCGACTGTAATCTCTGACGCTTGAAATGGCGCTTCATTTGAAAGAGAAGGAAAGCGCGCCTGTTCTGCGTGACTGCCCGCTTGTCTGCCCGCCTGTGCTGTGTGAGCACTTAACAAAGGGGAGCTGCGCTTGGACAGGGTCAGTCAGTCCCAAACATAACACTAATGATGCAGACAAAATTATAGTTGACTCCTGGAAGGTCGTATGAAGTCGATGCGACATGCTAGCTTGCAGGTGACCTGCTTTCACGACAATGCGCCTTACCGCTGAAGTCGGACTTCAATAAGAGATCGAGAAGGCGATCTGCAGCATGCGTGACATCGAGCTCAACGAGAGTAACATTGCATTTTGCCAGAACATGCACCAAAACACTCACTTCTCACTGGACTGTTCCTGCCCCAGTGGAGGATCTCGTAAAAAGGCTACGCTTGCGCCTACCTACTCGAAGACTGACCTACTACATTTTTACGAATGTTTCTTGTGGAAGAGAATCACTACTCGGGTGCTATGCAGGAAACATACGACATGCTACTACAGCGACGACCTTTTCACTGTCTGTTTCGTAATTGTAGAAGGTTTTGCATCGTATCTCTTAGCAGCCAGATGGGCCGCCGATTGAGACCTTTACGCACTCTGAATATTCCTTCAGGGGAAAAACTAAATTCCACGAAGCCCGTTGTATCTACTATATCTTTGGTCCAATCGGGTTGTAAATTCACCAAGCTAACAGACCCCGGAATTCCATCGTCAGCCTCGAAATAATCATCTTCGTCCTCGGCAGTTTCATGCGAGTGTCTCATTTGTTCTTAAACGCGCGAAGTAGTTTCATGCCACTCGTACCAGATGCAAAGATACCGAGCATATATATAGTCGCCGTAATGAAGTAGTTAGTCAATCATAGTTTATCGCACTTTTTTACGTCACCATCAGTGACACACGTCTCGCCATCTCTGGTTTCTCCCTGCATCATCATAGGAGTACTCAATTCCCCAATATGCACGACTGATAACAAGCCATCGATTTTTTCATACATGCCTTTCCGTGAGTGTTTCCCAATTTGTCTCCCAGCGATGCGCCATCTACGGAGGCGATGCAATCCCAAGGTGCGCATCTTAAACCGCACGAAGCCACATCCATTCCGATTACTTTACGCAGCGCTTCTATGTCCTGGGGGCGAAGGTTTGTGTTCTGTTGGCTAGATGCACTTCGCTGCTCGGCGTCTAGTACGACTGGAAGAGGTACACAGGGTTCCTGTCCCATAAATGTTTTCATGGGCCCCTGGGTATCATATGCAAACGGGCCTGCATATGAAGGGTTGGCAGCTGCTGCTGTCGCGATGACGCTAGCGACATCGGATTGCATCATATGTTTATATTCTCCACAAGTCAGAAATTCACCTTTGTGCAAAGACGTAAAACAAAAGATACATGCATAGCAGGACTACCGCTAGCACACTCACCGCGTAGTAGCCCCATCCTAGATTGCGGGGTTTAGGCTTATCATAATTGAGCACCCGACCCCGCACCGCTTGCCGAAACTCATCCAGCCACACCACGAGGTCTTTATGATCCTCGGGAGGATGCTTTAACATGTATTCTCGAGCGTGTGATCGACAGAGGGCGCAAGGTAATACAAAGGGCAACAGATGCAACCACTGTAAAAAAACAGTTCGACTCTGGTCATCGCAGGATCGCAGACAGGCGCGCAGAAAGCTCCAGCCGACCGGTCCCCACACTTGAGGGTCTAAATTCTCTCTCATTTACCATCTGCCGAGCTTTCTCCCGTCGCCTGGGGATCCAGGAAGGGTTGGCAGAGCAATTTGACTGAGGACATACACGCACCAGAGAACCGGCCCGTTTCCTTGCCGTCGCGAAAGGCTATGAAGGTAGGTAGCGCGGAGGCGTTGACGACATCCAGAAGTGTTTTCGAGTCAGCACTCTCAGTTTCTGCCGCATCCACATCAAGGACGAAGGCTTCAAAGCACGTGGAATTTCCAATGCACCAGCTGACAAACAAGGGATGTACGCGAGTGCATGGTCCACACCAAGAGGCCGTAACTTTCAATACCGCCGCCGAAGATTTCTGCAAGTCTGCGGCAGTGGCCGCCGCTACCGTCCCATCCGCAGTGATGCGGACAATAGCCGGCATTATCAGTGATTTCTTTAGAGTTGCATGTTTCACTGCACTAAACAGTTAAACGCATAGAGTGCGTTGAGGCAGAGGCAATAAAGCTACCGCACACAAAAAACGCCATGGGAGCAGGTACATCTAGTACGTATATGGTATCATTGGTAGCTCTGTCTGTGGCGATTCTCTACTTAGCTTGGCGTTCTGGGCAGATACAAAAGGAGTTACACGAACTCAAGGCTGCTATGGAGGCAACAGTTAGTCTGCACGAAATTGAAGATCAACTTCTGCCAGCTATAGACACTCTAGAACAAGATATCATGAACTTGAAAAGAGACGTCTACACTCCTAAGCGCGGATGTCAGATGACTGAGCCCGCTTCTGACAACTGTAGCAATGTATTCTCGGAAGCCTTTCCGGATATTTCTTTACTAATGGGAATGCAGCACCTTATTGGAGGAGCCTATGTACCGGGTGGCCCTAGCGTCGCCACACACGTAACGGAAACGCCTACAGCCCGATTCATACTGAGCACGGATGAATCTTTACGGGAAATGTCTCCACGAGAAAATGCACATTCGGAGGAAGAGGAGCTAGCGAGCAACGGTGGCATAAGAGAAGTCGAAGGAGACGAGGGCGTCTATTGTGCCCAAGATGACTATAATCCGGAATTATAGGAGATAAGTAAACAGAAACAAAAAAAAGACGTAGGTGAGCATGCCACATCTCATGCCGCAACATGCAACAACACCTCCTCCTCAAAACTGGGCAGATATGAGATCTATCTCTCCATATCCCATATCGGGAGTAAGTTTGAGTCCATTTGACACAAATTACTATCTTCTGAGAGGTCGTCCTTTCGTCACCGCATATCCGCTGTCCGAGCAGCTAGCAAGCGAGTTAAAACCGTTGAGCGAGAACTGCAATGTGCAGGGGTGCGGGTCGCCACCTGCGGATTTTTGCCGTACTTTGCGATGTCCTCCACTTAGCATCCCTACTTGGGAAGGTTGCCGCAAATGATGCGTATGTATGGATCAGATTTTGGACAGGCGGCGGATAAATAATTTTGCCATAACAAATATGTCTATGCTACCGTATCTTAGTAGTGTGACATGCACAGAAAAAAACAACAACACTGCCAAAGTTGTCAACGCTCTGGCTACAGTCGTTTACTTTGCCGTATTTGGGCTGGCAATCTTCTTAGCCATACGAGACATGAATTCTTTAGATACAACTGCATCTAAAGTATGGCTTTTTGTGTTTGCTTTGTTTGCACCAGAGTTGTATGTCATCATACACGGCCTTTCTAGTTCTAGCATGGGAATGCCATTTTTTTCAGAGACGGCTGTTGAGGTTCCGTTTTCTATGTCTCACGGGTCAAACTCTGCTACTCCGTCCCACGAAGCTGCAACGAATATGGCTGCCCACATTCAGAAAGCAAGCGACAAGTTAAATTCACAGTCCACCGTCGATGCTCTTTCCAGCCTGGCGTCTAGTCTGTGAGACGATAAGCTAACCAGAAGGCAACATGTCATCGAGACGGCTCTGTGGTAGTCTCCTCTTTCGAAGCGACGTACCCGAAGTGTCGCATAAAGTCATTAGAGGGAATATCCTTGCGCGGGAGTTCGCCTAGAGCGAAACGCCTGCAACAATAGCGATTCACTTTACACTTATCAAGAATGTCGCCGAGACTTCCGCCCGTATTGGCGGTTTCCTGTAGTGCCGAAGAAATGCCATGGAGTGATCTTCCACAAGTCCAGCAGCGCAAGGGTTGCATGGCGGCCGCGATTTTATTGCGTTTAACAAAGTATGAGCGTTTCTTCTGAACCCGAAACAACTATATGTAGAAGCGTCCCTTGTCCTACGATACCCTTGCTTATGCAAGTGCCGTCTACAGCTGTAGCAGTAGACTGGGCCCTTGCCTTTTTGGGTTGTATGCGCCTAATGGCGCCAAAACCTTGCGTTATTCTTGATATAGATGGCACAGTGTTGTTGAATGCCTCTGGAGGACTCACGAAGTGTGTCCTGCACTTCAAAAGCTTATGCGATGCATGTTCTGCAAATGGAATAGCTTTGTTCTGTGTCACGGCTAGACCAGAGGATTCATCGAACAGGTTGTACACCTTGAGACAACTAGAGAAATGTGGAATAAAACCTATCAGAAAGGTATATATGCGACCCTCTAAAGCCGAGTACGCTCGATACAAATACAATGCTCGCAAAGAGATAGCAACGTCGGGACACGCTGTCTTGCTCACTATCGGAGATCAGTTTGCCGACATATCGTTAGAAGAACCCCCACGAGAGATTGACGACACCAAAATTTACATCGGACAAATGGCTGACGGGAAGGGCTTCGGAATCAAGCTCAGCTCCGAATTCGCATAGTCTCAAAGTAAAAGAAAGTGCACCTGGTTGGTAACCTGCTGACGACCTAGAAAAGGCAAACGTGCCCATCTGTAGTGGGAATGCAGATCCCACAAAGACAGTAAGAAAAAACATCAACAATGAGATAAAGATTAAAAGATGGAGGCGCATATACAAAAGCTCAGTCAAGAGGCGGATATTTCCCACGACTCGTCGATAATGATGTCGGACGCCGAATTTCTACATAAACAAGGTGAATATCAGTCAGTCATGATGCAGCTTCTGCTAAATGTGCGCCACTTGCATACCGCGATGGATGCATCAAAACTTACTAAAGAAGACATCTTGCAAGTGACCAATGGATATGCAAATTCAACGCGAATTCTCGCCGAGCTGATTAAAGGCCTAAAAACAGCTCTTTTTCGTTTAAAGGGAAATCTAGATCAGGTGCTAACTCAGGTCACCGGTCATTCCAGCTCCCTTCAAGATGAAAGGAATAAACACACGCGTGAAGTAGACGAGGCGCAGGCGCAACTCGCACATGCAAAAGAGCTGCTTGCAAATATCCTGTCTACGCTAGAGATCGACAAAACACAGAGCGACCAACAAATAGGACATCGTCTACAACAAATACGACATAATGTGGCATCGACACAACAACATCTAAATCAAACCACTGAGCAACTCCACGCTCAGAGAAATGAGGCACAGCGAGCTATCGCGGCCAGCTTAGGCCAAACTGCAGAACTGCAAGTGCAGATTGCTAACCAAAATAGTAACTCAGCTGTGGGCAATTACGCATTGAACGAGCTAGAACGTAAAGTAGGAGAATTGAAAGACGCTAATGCAGAACTAACAACTGCCAACAAAACTTGCAACGATAAGTTAAATGATGATCGAATGAAGTTCTATAAGGAAGCAGTGTTCCCGGCCGTAGGTATATTTGGAACCGCACTAATTGGAGCCCATCAGCACGGTCGCAGCACAGGTAGGAGAGGAGCAAGATATAAGCCAAGTCGAAGCGACAGTTTTTAGATGCAATAGCCCTTAAAGGTACTACGTGTACAGCTCCGGTCTAGTTGTATCTGGTGCGAGGATACAGCCCGCATAAGACCGCGCAGAAGGTAATCTCCTGCGTGCTTGTATGTGACTCATGTACTTTACATATTCTTTCTGCTGCGTCACTCGAGGATTCCCAGTAAGAATGAAGGGCATAGGGAGGGACTTCGATTTTTCTTCAGAAGAAAGCATTGGGAAAGTCGCTAAGCCCGGGGCGGCTCCATTGGACATGAAGTAGCGGTTGCGAACTTTTTGCTTAAGAGCCGCGTGAGCGGACCCAGCTACATCTTGTATCGTGGCGTATTGAAGTTCTAGCACATGGGGCGCCGCCCTTCTCGATGCGTCCAGAGAAGCTTGAAGGTGTTGTGTCCAGAGGGGGGTCAACTCGTCAGCGGACATGTGAAGCAACGAATCGTCTCCATATCCTAATTCGTTGAGAACTCGTCTAGCTCCACATATAACTTGCTCAATCGCCTCTTGGCATATATACATTGCCACCCATGGCAGAGGAATTTGCTGCGCATACATCCTTGATGCTATTAATTGCAATTGTTCTCGTATTTGCATAGTTAAGCGATCTGTAGCTGCCCTTTTGTCTATTTTGTTTTCCATCGTTTATTAATGTCCCGGAAATATTATGACGTCAAGCTCACTTAACAGACAAATTCTCACTGAAATAAATACACAATGAATGCGTACGAGGAACCTAGTCGCTTCGCCGATATTCTTACGAGTGCTTCTCCTGACTATACTACGAGTGTTCCGCGAGGTGTAGAAGAGCAGCCGATGTCTGCCGGGAGCGTCCACGCGCCTGAAGAGCCAGTAAGAGATGAGAGAAACGATATGCCTATAGAAAACAATTCTTCAGTACCTATTGGGATAAATAGTGAGCGTCTGGCCAAAATGCAGCAAGAAGCTCCCATTGAAGCTCATAATCAGTTCGGCCCACTGCCAGCTGAGTTGCCTTCCGGAGACTCGACATTGCTGCAGACCTTAGCACCAACCACCCCATCAGATAGCTCGGCGCCGTCTTCAGTGTCAGCGGGAGATATCTCTGACGATCTCTCTCCCACTGAGACTGATGTAGAATCGAACAATACTGACTCTTGGTCAGAGGAAGCTACTCCAGAAATGTTTGCAAATTCAGTGTCAGCTGCCACCAGCCTTAGTTCCCCGATGCCCCCTTCTGTCGTCCAGGCAACTCCCAGTGACGCCTCTGCGTTAGCTCAGCCCGGAGATATCTATGCTAGCACAGCGCCGCCGCCACGAGCACCTATGCCACAAGCACAGGTGCCACAAGCACATGCGCCAGCACCCGCGCCACAAGCACCCGCGCCACAAGCACCCGCGCCACAAGCACCTGCGCCACAAGCACACGCGCCACAAGCACATGCGCCACTCCAACCTAAAATGACTCCAGATGCTTCCCATATATCAGAAGCAGAGACATCCCCTCCGAGTGATCTACCGGCAGCAAATACTCACTATGCTCCATTTGGTCTTGTTGGCTTATCAAAAGTTTTCCCAATGGGCGGGCGCGAGGAACGCGTTCCACTTTTAAGCAAAAAACAAGCGGAGGCTGAATTAAGTAAGATAGGTCTCTCGTCGCAGAGTACGTCAGATGGAATACACTACAAAAAAGATGGCTCTGGCGTATTTATTCACAAAGAAGAAGCTTATCGGGTAAAACCTTTGTCGCCTGATTGCATCGCGGCTCTGCGTAAGAAAGGCAAAACAAGCATCTCGCATTATCTAGAAGCGAGCAAAAAACTAGCGAAGTCTCAGGAAATTGCAAATTTAAATGCCACCCGGGCTGCGATCAGTCAAGTTCGCAATAGCGGCATTCTCTCCTGTGCCGCTTCTTCGCCACTTTCAGATAGACTGGATATGATGGAGAAAGCTTGCACGGAATGGGCCGAGGCACGCGGCACTGTTGCTCGACTCCTTCACCAGGCTAAAGCTAGACAAACACAGATAAGAGACATGAAAGAGCAGTTAGCAACACTTAACGATGTGCTAGACAAAGACAAAGAAGCAGTTCGTGCTGCATCTGCGACTGAAGCAAAAGTGAGGGCGAAGAAGAAATCTCTCGTGTTGACATTAGCGCATGAGACGCAGCAAGATCTTGTGCAAGTGCAAGCTCTATTGCGGGCGCTTTGAGAGACACCGCCCGCCTTTCACACGTATGTGCGGCGGCTACTGTAACGACTACCTACATACTCCTTTGAAAGTCACACATGTTGAAAGGCGAGCGGAAGCGAAACACGAGCGCAGAATACAAAAGAATGCAACCCAAACTCCGGGAGCACACCATTGGGGCAGCCATATGGGGGAAAGTGCGACACGTACTGCCACACTATAGAGTCCGCGAACCTTGTTCTAGTGCTACGCGCCACACAGCCTACAAGGTGACGTGAACTCGCATATAAAGCACGTTCTACTACGTATAGTGTCTCGTCGCATTGTTCCATGCGCGTCACACTAATTTATGATGTGCGACTCTACAAAAAATAAATTAATACTCAATGCTGGTTGCGCCACGACCGGTACTTCCACCAAGCATAGACGATGATTTGTTTTTTTTTCGAGATTCTGACGTCCCTCCGTCACTTCCGGACGACCCCCTTTTCCGCATTGATGCGACCTCATGGAAGATGGAATGCCCTCACTCTGCTCACATTATAGTCAATCACTTGCTGCAGTTTATGCTCGGAAATGCAGATTCTCCTGATACTTCGGTAGATATAACTAAAATATCCCGAACCAAATTTGCGATAAAGGCCAATGTTCAGAAAGAGGGAGTGGAATGTAGTTTGAAAGTGCGCTTGTACAAAACGTGTTCAGGTTTTATTTTGGAGTTTCAACGTCGAAGTGGGGACACCCTAACTTTTCACGACATCTATCGCTCAGCATTAAAAGAAATCCAACATCTTCTACTTTTGTAGTCGTGTGTTTATACTGTAGGTTCCAAGACATTATGTACACGGGTAGCATACCCCTTACTGGCCGGCTTCTCTGGCTTTTGCTTCTCTGGCTTTTGCTTCTCTGGCTTTTGCTTCTCTTGTGTGTGCTTCGTTGGCTTGTGCTTCTCTTCTGCATGTTTCTGTTTCGTGTGTTTGTCTTGTGTATACTTGTTTTGTTGATGCGTATCTATTTTGTGCTTTTGGAGCAGAGCATCAAGTGCTCGCGCGTAGTCGCGTGTATGAGCATCTAGTGTCTGTGCGTAGTTGCGTTTATGAACATCCATTGCCGCTTTGTATTTTTTCTTGTAAGTGTCCACGGGGTTCTTGTGCTTGTTTACACTCGACAGACCCATTGGAATACCGTATGCGTTAAGCATAATGCCTGATCCTAGCGGATGCTCCTTATCGCTTTCTTTTTCGCTTCCTTTTTCGCTTCCTTTTTCGCTTCCTTTTTCGCTTCCTTTCTTTTGTTTGTTCAGTTCCGCTGTTTTTAATTTGTTCTCTATCGAGCTTGGTGGAGCGTTGCGTGCGTCGACTGTAGGCGCTGGGACCGTGCAATGAGATTTGGGGTTTGGTAGAAACCAGAGCCCCGCTTCAGACAGTTTTGCCATAGCTTCGCAGCCTAACGTCGCATTTTGCATTACTGCTTCTACGTTATGTTCTACGCCTTCAACTATATCGTACATGTTCTGCAGTACAGCATCGCACGAGAGCTGCGTGCCACGTTCCGAGGGTCTGTAGAAAAGAGTATAGTCTTCTATGGCTTGAGGAGTAGGGAGGTATTGCCTATGTGCTCCGCGTCTATGGACGCGCCCCACAATCTGTCGGGACCTACCTCTATTGTACGGCTGCAAGCGAAAGATGCAATTCGCTCCGCTTATATCAGTGCTTTGGTCGTGATTTTTGGTCAAAATGATCACGTTCGCTCTAGACGGGCCGGAGTTGTTCTTGAATGCTGCCTTTATAGCATGATTTGCACATATTTCCGCTTGGGTTTTGCCATCTAGCATTTCAAAAATGTATCCCTTTTTGCCCGGCTTGAGTTTTATGTTGGATGCCAGTTTTTCGTAGTAGGATTGGGGGCATTGTTTATAGTCCGGCGATACCGGAGTGAATGTCTCGTGTTGAAGATGCAAGGCAACCGCAAGCGTATCCACTATGGCATTGAGTATGTCTTTTTTGTCTGTTCTTTCTATGGGTACATAAATCGCAGCATTGCGCGTGTTTTCTGTTTCTTCTGCGTTTTTTATGAGTTTTCTTAGAATACTTACTACAAAGAAGAGCTTCGGAGATCGACATTCCAAAACGCTGTCTAGTGTGTTGCTATCAGAGGGCGTGTGTCCCTGTTTCATTTTCTGCAGAAATTTCTCTAAACTGATGCCAACTTTCAGCTCGCATGCATTTTGAGGCGTAAGAGCGGTCGAGTGTTGTTTCTTTAGATTTTTCCAGTCGGGGAAGAGTGACAGAGTTGTGGGAATTTTTGGTTGATCGTCCTTTTTAATTTTCTCCAATCTCGTGTCCAATTGCTCAAACATCGTGTCGTCTAGAGGCAAGAAAGTAGGCGCAACGTGTCTAATTGCTGCAAATTCCCCCTGAAAGCTGGATGCCCACTTACGCACCTGTTTTGTATCGAGTTTGACGTGCGCCGCTAGAACAGGAGGCAACCAAGCAAAATATGACAGCGGTATAGTTCCAGTGGACTCATCAGCGACTTCTCCGTCCTCGTGATCTACGGAGGAATGGCGATAGGATTCCTTGGAGGATCTGAGTGCTTCGTCTGCTACCCACGCTTCGGCCTTTTTTGTGTTTTTCCAAAGGTTGTCTGCACTGATTTCATTAAATGCCCTTTTATATCCTCTACCCCGTTGGTGTCTGTAGTAATCTATGACGTCATTGAATAGAGAGAGAACCTTCCATTTCTGATCTTTCGCAACCAGAGCATCGTACCACTCTTTCATCCGGGCCTTGGAATTCAAATCATCTCGGTATCCGTATTTTGCAAAAAGCAGCTTGAGGTATTGAGGTGCAAGCATTTTGTTCTCATAAGCCTTGTGCATTGTTTTTTTCTTCATTTTCAACGGCGCTGTAGTTCCTTGCGCTTCCTGACTCTTTTGGAGTGTCATTTGCGTCTGTACGCTCACATCAAGGTAGAAGACATGTTCCAAGCATGCTGCAAAAAGCAGATCGAGGCTGTTATTATCCATCTTCAGCGCAATCAAAGGAGACGGCAAATTTTTTTCCTTAAAATGCAGCTGAGCATCGGGGCAGTTCAAGTTCCTTATCTCTCTACCTAAGTGTTCCACATTTTTTTGTTTCTCGTCGTTCTTTTGGAAGAAACGGTTTGCTACAAAATCTTCGGGTAACTCTGCCGGCCAATCTTCGTCTCGGATGCATGGGGTCTGGGCTTGGCACCATGCTTTTCCACGCAGTGTCATCATTAGACACACAGCGTTGGCAACTGACTTGGTCATGAAAGTCCAAGTAAAGAAGAAGCAACACCCTAAGCGCTTTTCGTGAATTGCTTGGCGGGTGTTGCGCAGCACTTCCTGATTTAAATATCGTTCTTTGGGGTCATACTCCACTAAACTGTGCGCTTCGTCAAAAAAAAGCGCAACCCTCGACGTATTGGTTGCAAGCGCTTTAGCATACTTACTTTGAATGTCGGAGCATTTGCTGCTTTGGAATTTCTTTTTGTTGTCGTCGGAGCGTAAAGCTATGAGCTGAGGATATGGAGCATTCCAAGCATTGCTTGCGCCCACGTGTTTGGCAAAATCTTTGTACGACAAAAAATAAATATTGCGTTTCCCGAGTTGACTCTCCAAGCTTTCTTTTTGTGCTTGTGGAGTTTTTTTATTCTTTTTCTTATCTACAGGTTGTATGCTATCGTTGTGTCCCAGGAAAGCAGCATTGAACCTATGCATGCCTGGTATAATGACGTTCTTTGATGTGTTTTTAATAGTACCCAGTATCTCGTCCCTTGCAGCTGGAGGCGAAATCACAAAACAGCTGAAGAGTACACCATCATCGGGCACATAAGTGGCGTACTGCCATAAAGAATTCAAGATACTCAATGTCTTTCCACTTCCGGTTGAAGTAGCAAACAAAACATGGCAAGGACGTGATATATCGTTTTCTGGCTGTTGCAATGAGATTTGAGGGGATGCTGCTATAGTAAGCAGCATCTGATACGGCTCTAAAGCCATCTCCACTACATCTTTGGAATGCGGGTCAGCATTATAATAGGCGTAAAACACGTCATTCGCTCGTTCGCTACTGGTTTCTGCCGCAATCAGTTGTGTACGCTGAAAATCAGTAGAGGATTGAGAAGGAGCGCTTGCCGCATCAGGAGCTTGAGTGCTAGAAGACTCTGTCGATGCAGTGGATGTACTTGTGTCTTCTACGCCCATGTCGACATCGCTCGTTCCGTGCTCTCTTTTGACGTCATAGGAAGGATCCGGTGCTTTCCTTCTAATGCGTCTTCGCAATGCACTAAGTCCTGCGTCTGCTGTAGGGCCTGGGTGACTCGACGACTCTGCCAAAGTGATAGGGGTAGGTGTGTCTCGACTCTCACTTGCGGAGTCGTGCTCCATCTCAATGTCTGCGTGTATTGCAAGGTATTGAGATGGAGTAGTTTGATCTGACATCGATCTATTAGACTTTGAGAGTTTAGCTGGCTCTGTTGCAGCATACCGATGCGGTACAATCTGTGATAAGCTTATATCAGATTCCATTTCCACGTCCTCTATCTGTGCTGGTGTTCCTTCTGTTGTCTTCAAATGATGATGTGGTTGTTTATTTAATGTATCCATAGCATGCGAACGGTTATGGAGGTCTGTCTCATTAGCATGGAGACCGGCTGGAACGGTAGTGGAATGGTCACTCCACATTTCCAAAGCACCGGTGGGGTGGGGGTCGTATGCATGGAGACCGGCTGGAATATTTGTGGATTTGTCGCTCCACATTTCCAAATCACCGGAGGAGTCTGTATCGTATGCATGCGCACTGGGCGAAGGGTCATCGACATCAGCATTCCCTGCCTCGGCGTTGCTTTCGACTGTCCTCTTATCTAAAGGAGGGGTGTGCGACGATTTACCGTATTCCAGCAATGCTGACGGTGGATAATCGGCGCGTGTTTGATCTCTAGTTTCTTTGTGTCTCCGGTATGCGCGTGAAGCGTTTGCAAATTTCAGGGCCTTGCGCGCACCTGCGCTGCTCACAGACAGGTCAGGCGACTGAGATGGGTCAAGTGCCTTAGACGAGTGAGGTGCCTGAGATGGCTTGGGCCTAGATAAGTGAGGTGCGTGAGATGGCTTGGGCCTAGACAAGTGAGGTGCGTGAGATGGCTTGGGCCTAGACGAGTGAGGTGCGTGAGATGGCTTGGGTCTATCCGTCAAAGCAAGTGCATCTGATGAATGTAAAATTGACTCATCCATGGTGTTTGTTAATAAATTCAAATAGTTTGAAGACTCGGCCACTAAAAAGTCTCCACGAACGGCTGCGAGGAGACGAACAAACGCGTCGAAAAAATATGGGCATTTCTGTTTACCCGTTCGGATAACAGGCTGTCTGGAAAAGAACAGCCCGCAACAGGGCCGCTACAGCCCCCGAGAGCATGACAGCAGCGCTGCCGTGTGAGAGAGCCAGCTATTAAAAGAAAGCCTACCCCTAGGTGTGCAAGTGTCAAACAAAAGTTCCCTCCCATCAATCAGACAATGTGAAAAAAGTAGGTCGCAAACGCTCACTGGCTAAGTGCTGGTAGATGGCAATCATGTTTCGCGCCGCGTTGATATCGCGATGCCAATGCAAAGGATGTCGACCTGCGCTATAACAATTCCGACACATCATTACACCATGTACCTTCTTACTGCCAATCTGCTTCCTTCCCATCCTCAAAAAGCATCTGGAGCATACCTAAGAGGTGAAGGCTTCGTGTACCAATTACACGACTGCCAGTGTTGACATTCTCAGTGTCCTCCACGGGCTGCATCCTTATCTGCCCGCGCGCTGCCAGAGTTGTTTGTGTGGGCGAGAACGTGCTGAAAGACAACAGTCCGTTTACGCAGGACGTGGGAAAGCAAGTTTTGGACACGAGCAGCTAAAGTTTAGTTAGCTTTGAGTTTATAGACACTTTGAGTCGTATTAACATCGTAGGTCGAATCGAAAAGAATGCATGTCGTTCGGCATGATCTCTCTAACCATAGAGATCTCGAGTGTCCTCGTCGCATTCCATAAACAGCTCCCAACCTGCCAGCCCACGGCAGCTGCCTGTGTTTGTCCCGGATCTAGAGTCACGCATCTAGCATCAAAATACGCGTTGCTAAGAGGTCATCTGATAATTCTCCAATCATCAGATGACCTCTTTTGTTGGCCCAGAGTGCAATGGACCAGCAAACGAGCACGTTGTAGTACCCATGTTCCACTTCTTCATCTGGAACTCAGCGGGGCGTCGGCCAGTAGCCGCCAAGCGTAGGTAGATGCCCATGATGTTCAAGGATGTTCAAGGACGCATTTCTGTCCCTATCCCAGACTAGATCTGAACCTGTCGAATTTCGACAAAACACGCATCCCTCCAGAGCCCAGCTGGCTCGTGTAGCATTCACCTATGATCGACACTCGAGCTCCATAGACCTTTTCGCTCTCGCTGAAAAGCCTTACGGAGTAAGTTATGGAAGCTCTGCGCCATGTGCGTCCAGGTATTCGCCATTAGAACTACGACTATTTGGTTAATCGTATGCACGATGAGATGCATAGGCACCTGACTCATCCCAGGGCGATCTGTGAGCGTTTCGTAGGCCTCTTGCACCCTAGAGTCAAACGCCCGCGGTGCTCCGCGGGCGTCCGAGCTCATGAGTAAAACACGTCTTCAAATATCCTCGCTTTGGACCACATAGCGAAGTAATGGTAGACGGTCTTATAGGAAGTGCCGTTTACAGGGAGTTGACTCCATTGGCAACCCGTCTTGCAAACGAAGACGATGCGATCTAATATATCTGCCGTTGTTGGTTTCCGCTTACGTCCTAGATTTGGCCAGTTCGACCTTTTAGCTTCGAACGCGCACATTGTGTGCATGAGTTCATTCTTGAGCTGAATTTGCATTTCGACTACAAGACCGTTCTTGACTTTTCAGACACATTTCCAGACGACCTCTAAATCTGTTAGTGCGGTTATTGAACAACGCTAGCACACGCGTCTCTTGCGTTTCCTCATTCTACTCCTATCATGTTGTCGCGGAAGCATGCCTTTGTTTTTGGGAAACCCACGCCGCTGCTATAAGTCATAATCGGGGGATTGTGAGGAAAACCGCTAGTTTTGCTTGAGAACACGGGCACCTCACAATCAGATTTGGGATTTTAGTTGCTCGAAATGGGCAACTCCCAAAAGACATTTCAAAAAACGCGTGTGGGTTTTGCATCGTTCCACACAGTATCAGCGGTAATGTAAAAGATCAGCAGCTGAGGTTGCAATGCTACTATTACGATCACTGGTGTAATCGTAAAATAAAGACATCAAAAAAAGGGGGTAGAAAACGTGTCCCATAATAACAACTACATCGAAAAATACAACAAGATACACTGCCCATGACATCGTCCTACGATTATATGGATAAAGCAAGTGCGTGTTTGACACGCTTTTCCAGTGATGGAAAGCCGCATTTGCAGTCTCCAGATTTCGTCGCTGGTCTAATCGCTGATTGCGTATCCACATCCCAAATCCATGTTGCCAGGAATGCAAACGAGAAAGTACGCAGACAACTTCATAGTTCGGCCAAACTTCCATATTCAGGCGTGGTATTATACCGCATGAGTGAACAGCGAAGCTCCTGGTGGCGCTCTGCCGTTTGTTATACAAGCAGATACGTATGATAATTTATGTGGCGAGTGCCGCGAAGTGTCTTGCATTCTCTCGCCAAAAGCCTAGACATGGAAGAGAGGTTCGTGTAGAATCCCTTCGGGGCAGGCAATCGCGATAGTGGTACGCGAGGTCTCTGCTATCGCTGGCACACTCTTGAATGCAACCTCTATATATAGGATTGGGTGCTAGAAGAGGTAGAGCATTTGCACTTATACTCGTTGTAACGCATTTTCCTCCTCCTATATCTGCGTAAACAACATTGGATAGCACTGCAAAGATAAACAGCCCAAACATCCAAGCATCGATGGAGAAACACACTAGATGCTTCTTGTCAAGAAGAATGCAGTGTGCAACTTCAGGTGGCTGCAGTGGTGGAGTGCCGCGACAAAAGGTCCACGAACCCTGCAAGCGAAGACAGCCGTAGTCTGTCAAGCGAGCTCGCTGTCCCAAGTCATCCCAGAGCACATTTTCCGGCTTAACATCTTGGTGGACGAAGTGCAGCGCATGCAGATATGACACTGCGCGCGAAGCATCAGCTATTGCCACCGCAGCTGATCCGATGCAGGTGAGCGCTGCATCGAGCAGATTGAGATCACCCGCGTAAGACATGACAATTTTTGCTTCTCTCCCAACACAGAAAACATCTACTACTGCAGTCAGTGCTCCATGTCGCACATCCTGCGCTAACATTTCGCCAATAATTTGCTCTCTCGACGGGTAGTTATCTGTCGCAATGCTCTTAACTACAATGTGACCATGTGGTAAGGCGAGTCGCATTACTCTGCCATACGCACCCTCACCTAAACAAATATTTCGAACACTCGTCATTTCATGCGAGTGCGCTCTACAGCATAAATGTGGCAACAAAGGAGTACATTTCATTTAGGTATGATTGGGTTAGACATGTGTTCACGCATGAGTGTATCGCATGAAGACATGCAGCTTTTTACACAAGGGAGCGAGAAGCTAAAGCAAATGTAACGCAGCAGCGATGAGTTTTGACGAGCTTCCACATACAGACGTTGTATTGGCTTAACCCGTGTAAGTTAGCAAAGCTCTGGTACGGCACTGATCAAATGCTTTCGAGCGCAATCGAATTTTTAATTTCTGTGCTAGTTTCTCACCTAGCTCCCACGCGCATATTTCTTCGTATAGTATGTTGAGCATTCTTCTCTTTGTTCCCCGCTTGAGCTGTCCGGTCTCCAGCCACCATTCTCGGTAAGTAGCTCCGCATATTCGTGTCTTGCAGTTGCGACGCCTCCTCCGGTATATAATGATGTGCCCGCATTCATGCAAAAGAGCAGCTAACTTGCGCTGGTACGACTGGGCCGCGTTGACTGTTACGATGCTGCGAACGCCGCAAGCCAAAAAACGCACGTGATCGGGTTGTCCGTGTACGCATTGAAGTGAAGATGCGTGTGAGCGTAACCAGTGGCGGAGCGAATTCATGGCCGCAAGCACTAGAACCACCCACTGAACTACGGGCACGTTTCATCTTGCGCACGCGTAAATGACCCCCCCCAACAATTCTAGGTATTGGATATGGTGCTCTTGTTGTAATCCGCGTGTCGTATATGTTAAACAGAAAAAAAATCAGAAAATCATGTCATTTACGTAGCACGCATCAACCGGGACTAGTCTCCCGGTTGATGCTAGTTGTTTTGGGTTGATGTGATAGCGTTAGGCGTAGGCTTCTTCATGCTAATAAAAAGAAGTCCGCAAGCGGACCCTCAGTAGACGTTCTCGTTTCTTCTAGTGTGCCACAAAGCCAAAAGTATTCTCGCAACTATCGACAAACAGAAATGGAGCAAGAGAAACTCAGAAACTCAGAAACACCAGAAACACCAGAAACGACCGCTTGTGCTCCCTTATCCTCCGATTAGCTGTGCGCGTCGGGGGTGTCATGAAGCAAATATAGTGAAACGAGTTTGTAGTCGATGCCAATTTTTCCGGTGTGGTGTGCAACCCATACATGAGTAGGCTGTACCTCTGCTCTGAATGGAATGCATTGCCAATCGTGCCAGGACGGAAAACAATCTGCCAGGTGCAGAAGAGCATCGCGAACATTATTTTGCGGACATTCGTTAATAGCAATCTGGGTAGGTTTTGCACAACTGTCCATGTATATTTTTGCATCGAGCGTGGGAGGTCGATTTTCACGTGTAAAGAGAGAGGACCTCGTGTTGATATCCAGACCACCGGTAAACGGTATCCCCAGGTTGTGTTGTTGGCGTTTCACTTCAGCGAATACCCACTCATCTAACAATTCTATGCGATGTGCCAAATCAGAACAATGTACCCCCACATTCATTTTCACGGCGGGGAAAGGGGTGGCAATTGCTTCCTTCGTAAGCGGAGTAAATTTACTGGGACATCCACGTAACCATTCGTCGTCGCGATAAAGCTTGAAAGAAGCAGGAATATGCTCGTGTACTCTGAGCAATTCTATACAAGAGCTATTGCTGTATGCTCTCTTTTTCCCTAGACGCCAGCATTGCTGAAGACACTCATCTTGGCGCAGCTCTCTTCGAGGGCTGCGACTTCGGGCTCGACCTGGCATTGTTTCTGCTGCATCTTCATTTGAACATGCAGCTGTGTAGTGCATGTTCTATAAATTATAGCCAGAGAACCGTGAATCAAATTACCTGAGGTGATTACAGAGAGAAGACAAACGGAGTGTATGCCTTGCGTTTTTATTTCCCGCGGGGCTGGCCCCTGTTATATATGTCTTGAGCTGCTATCGTAATGTATCATGAAATAGAAGTGGAAGCGCCACGCGATAGCTTATGTACTGAGGCGACCATTTGCTGCGGGAAACGTATCACCGCATATTTCTCGTTAAATCAAAACATACATATGCCCCTGGTTATTCGCACTTTGGACACTGACGATTCCGAGGAAGACAGTACAAATACAAACTCTCGAAGCGAGAGCTACGGTGGAAACACTAAAATAAGCAATAGTGACCGAGCGGAAAACTCACGTAGCGAAAGCTATCGAAGTCGAAGCTCGCGCGACAAAAGCTCGCGCAGCAAACGCAACAGCGGCGAAGACTCTGGAATAAGACCCAATAGAAGCAAAGATACCCGGAGCAGAAGCTCTCGTAGCAAAAGCACGCAACATGATGTACACCAAGACAACAACGATAGCACAACAGGCAGCAAGACAGGAGCTCTGGAAGAATCAAAGAATGTAGCGGCCTATTTCCAAGAGGCTACCGACAGAAACAATGCGAAACTGCTACACGTAAAAGAAGAAGCAAAAAGAGTAGCGGATGCGTATGTCCAGAAAGCACTAACTTGGCGACAAGAACATGAAGTCGGCGGCGCTAAGGAACGTTTATCTACGATGGGTGCGTTCACGCCTTTCTTGCTACTGAACGTCAGTTCACGAACGACGGATGCTCTTCTGTACTTTAATGCCATGCAATCCATGCTGTTATGTCTACATTCAGACTACGAGATTATTCCATACTGGCAAAAGACATTGTTGCATTTTCTAGAGAGCATAGGCATAGATGGGCGCCTTCTACAGGAACTGAGTTCATTGCCATGCTCATTGTCAGAGACTAGCGGCGAATTTCTCCTGCATACGGGAGAATATAACAAGTGGGTACAGCAGAGCAAGACTTTTAGCACACCGGAGCCCCTTTCATCGTGTTTGTTTCCGCAAGTTATTTCTCGAGTGGATATGGAACGCGCGTTGACCGCGTTGGTAGATTTGGCCTCCGTTGCAGCAGTTACGGGACGGCACTCTATTTTCCAAGTTGCTGTTATGCGTTTTCTCCACTTACTCAATGCTATTTCACGCAGACATGCGAAGCAACCACTGCAATACAAAGAACTCCATAGTGGACTTTCCAAAATAATGCTCCTAAAATCAACAACACTGCAAAAAGAAGCCCACGACTTACAAGACTTAATGGAGCGAAAGAAAGAGAAGTTCCCCACTCCTCCTAATGCAGAGATGGCAGCTTTGATGTCTGCCTTCACGGAACCGCTAATGTCAAATACAGCCATCTACGCAACTTCAGATTCCATTATAGAGACAATTGACAATAGAATTCCAGCATTTGCGAAAGAAGTGCAACGCGAAATGGCTTGTCGGTGTATGACCTTTACAGCCTTTCTTATGACGCTTGTTGGATTTGTTCCTGATTGGCTCTCTCTCACGGGGATTGCAGTTGGAATTGCGTGCCTTCTCTGTCATCCGGCATCTGAAGAGATCAACGATATTCAAAGCGCAGCTGTTCTGCTGCTCTTTGCGCATGATATTGGCTTAAGTCCCGCCCTATTATCATTGGCTGTCTCTGCAGATAATATATTTCCCTGGGGCGACGAAAACAAGTTTGTATCAATCCGAACAAAAATTGCAGATACCGTTAAGGCAAACGTAGGAAAAGTAGAGGGCGACAAAGACTTGAAGAGATACGTGAGAAAAATTACAGAAGCTCCCTTAAAGGCCAAACTATTGTTGTTTCTACAGGGTCTTCCTAGTATTAAGAAGATGCAATATCAAGATAATCCTTTCTCTGATGCCGAGCAGGGAGAATTATTTGCCTCTCGCACTTTAAGTCTCATGAAAATAGAAGACGATAGCGTTAGTCGTGCTTTGAAACTACTCGTTCAATACGAGAATGCACTCAATACCGAGCATCGTAGTACACAGCAACGCACCACCAGCAGGCGAACTACTCTGGACGACACAGAAGACAAGCAGCTGCATAGGCGCAGCAAAACAAACAAAAAGAGTGCATCCGCGTACATCTCACCCTCTAGAAGCATGTCTACTCAAGGAAGAACTGTTTCAGGCAGAACCCGCAGCATGTTCAGCGCAGACGAGCCAAAGGAACAGCGGATCGACAGCACTCGCAGCGGGAGTGGCAGCACATCTTCTAAAAATGAGTCTAGGGAGCAAAGGTCTGTTAGCGCTGGCCGCGGACTGCGACGTCTTACACATAGCACGCCCACAGTGAAGGAGTCGCTGGGAGAACGCTCTGCTAGCGTTCGAAGCACGTCAACCCCAGATGAGGACGCGAGAGAACGCTCCACCAGCGCTCGAAGCGCGTCAACCCCAGATGAGGACGCGAGAGAACGCTCCACCAGCGCTCGAAGCACGTCAACCCCAGATGAGGACGCGAGAGAACGCTCCACCAGCGCTCGAAGTGGAACTCGAAGCACGTCAATCCAGGAGGAGGACGCGAGAGAACGCTCCACCAGCGTTCGGACTGGAACTCGAAGCACGTCAACCCAGGAGGAGGAGGACGCGAGAGAACGCTCCTCCAGCACTCGAAGTGCTTCTACCACCGAATAATCGGTGCGAGTGTAGTACCCATGTTTCACTTCTTCATCTGGAACTCAGCGGGGCGTCGGCCAGTAGCCGCCAAGTGTAGGTAGATGCCGATGGTGTTCGAGGACGCATTTCTGCATGGCGTACTCGCGAGCGCAGCTTCGCTCCTTGACGGTGAGTTTGCGTACGTCTGTCTCAAAGATCGAGAGCTCTCGCTGAAAGGCCTTACGGAGTAAGTTATGGAAGCTCTGCGCCACGTGCGTCCAGGTATTCG
>Ga0206129_10000621_pt1 | contig 53548 bp, 53 predicted proteins | sample Helgoland_Spring_8_FD_148616 | JGI IMG/M metagenome (GOLD analysis project Ga0206129, IMG submission 148616) | Pelagic subsurface seawater microbial communities from Kabeltonne, Helgoland, North Sea - Helgoland_Spring_Bloom_20160502_2 | ecosystem: Environmental > Aquatic > Marine > Epipelagic ...
TATATCCATGGCTAAACTTCTGTCTCATCTGTTTGATGTTACTGAAAGATTTGGAATGGAAACACGGACAGAGCTTATACTTTTACAACGCACAATGGTTGTTGTTGAGGGCGTTTCAAGATCTCTAAATCCAGCATCACTAGATATTTGGGAGGCTGCCAGACCAGAAGTTGAGAACTATATTAGAAATAATCTTGGGCCAAAAGCTTTAATGAGAGATTTAATAAAAACAGCACAAACATTATCACATTTTGCTCCTAAATTACCAAGTTTACTGGAAAATCTCTTAACGACTGATATTAAAAACAAAACAAGCCATAAAAAATATAATGCTAAAAATAAACTTACTTGGGCATTAATTGGAAGTGCTTCAACTTCATTAATTCTTATTATATTAAATCACTTTTAATAGATCTATTTCTGCTAATGCGGCTTTTTTATATTCAACAAACCCTTGCTCGGCCTTCCAAAAACAATATGCAGCTAGTCGCCAATGATAAATAGGTCCAATGATATAATATCTACTACGTAAATCAGGAGTTAAACTCATTAAGAAAACTTCATGATCTTTCATAGAGAGTTTTCCTGAGCCATAAATTTCATGCATACCAGGAGAAAGAAACATCATAATATCTACGATTGGGTCACCAATAGCCGGGCATTGCCAATCAATAAGTCGCAATCCTTCATCTCCTAATATCAAATTGCCAGGTACAACATCTGTATGTAATAATACAGGTTCAATATCTAAAATTGATACATCTGGGCATAAATTTATTAATTTATTTTTATGATAACTATTTAGCTTATTTATGATTTCAAGCCCAGTTTTCTTGATGTCTGATGGCAAAGCAGAAAGAATACGCAATCCTACTGGGTATTTATGCTTATGGATTCGAGTTAATAATTCTGATACAGCGCCTACATCATAGGACCATGTCTGACCTTTGATATAATAATACAACAAAACTTCACCAAAAGGCGTTTTTAGATACTTATATGGCCTTGGCGCAATACCTGAACCATTAAGTAATAGAAGACATGCATACTCCGCATCTGGAGTGTTATTAAAGAGTGGGTTACTTTTTGTTTCTACATATAGCTTACAAATTAAATCCTCTTTACCTATAAGTCGCCATACTTTATTTGTACGCCCCCCCGTTTGAGCTTGCCAGACAAATTGATTTGATAGCACTCCCTGCGTGGCCAAATAATTTTGCAATTGGTACTTTATTTGATTATCAAAATTCATCTTAAAGTTTTACGCTAGTATAATAAACATCGCAATGATTTCATCTTTTCAAGATATATTAGTTTCATTAAGGTATAAGAGTGGCTCTGTGGCTCAACTGGATAGAGCAGCCCCCTCCTAAGGGGCAGGTTGGTGGTTCGAATCCACCCAGGGTCACCAAATAAGCTATAGATAAAAAAGAAATATCATTATAAGATCAAATACTAATTATAGGTTTGGTATGTACAAATTTTTCTTTATCTTTTTGTTTTCGACATTATTAAACATACAGCCTTTATATTCCCAAGGTAATACCCTTAATATGAGTGTTGGTACTGCTTTCAATTCAGGAAATATCTTAGGAATTTACAATAGTTTAAGAACCCAGAATAAAAGCAATGTTAATTTCAATATGAAATATTCAAAAAAAAGTTTATCTTCACAATTATCTCTTAATTTTGATGAGCATAATAAACTTTTCTTTGATAATTCATATGTTAATTATGAAAAAGGAATAGCAAACTTAAATATTGGCAAAATTGACCGTATCTGGTCTTTTTCAAAAAAATCATCGCTCATCTTATCTTCAAACAGTAGACCATTAGAAGCTTTTTCTCTAAAGTTAGAAAATAAATTTAATACGAACTGGCTTCCTTTGAATGCAAATTGGTCAATTGAACTTATTAATAGCTCTACTAAAAACTCACTAAATGGTAAGAATTCAATGCTATCTGGCACAAGAGTTATTTTTAGCCCATCTGACAAATTAAATTTTGAATTTCTACAAACAGGACAATGGGGTGATCAAAATAATAAATTACAATCGTACAATACAACTGCTTTATTATTTGGGAATACTAATGAGGGCAAAAATTTCACAATTAATAAGATGGCCGGTTTTGGGGTTTCATATTCATTACCTTTACATAAAAATACTTATCGCATTTATAGTCAAACAATAGGCGAGGACGAAGCTGGTAATTTACCTTCGTGTCTTTCGTGGTTGGCAGGCTTTGAACTAACTGCCCCAGGATTAAAGTTTCCAACAATCGTATCAATCGAAGCTGTTGATACACGCGTGAAGACTACTACACACGGACATTGTGGGTCAAACACCATGTATAATAATAATTCTTATGATTATATCAACTATAATACTGTGTTAGGTGTACCAGTAGATACTGAGGGTATTTCTTTCGAGCTTTTTGGACAGTCTCAGGTAAGCAAGAATTTAGAAATTAACTACTCAACAAAGTTTCTTTCAATAAACGAAAAAAATTATTTGCCGCATCGATTATCATCAAAACGTAGCTTAGGAACAATAACATCTTTAGGAATTAATTGGAAAAAAGATAGGTTTGATTTAGGTGGAGGTATTAGCTATCAAAACATGATATTAGATAAAGCTAATATATCAAATGGTATAATATTTAGCTTAAGTACGTCAGTGGAATTTTAATTTTTTCTTATAACTAATAGTAATAAAATTGTTGTACATAAAATATATTTCTATTTTACTTACCCATGCCTCTTATTATTGTAATTAATGTATAAATAATAATTTTGAATTCAATAATATAACTTACATTCTGTATATAATAATTATCAATTGATACTTTTTTTGCAGTTGCCTCAAGACCTTCTGCATAGCCTAATCTAATTTGAGATAATCCAGTAATTCCTGGCCGAATAACATGCCTTTCACGATATCCCTTAACATTTTTCAAGTACTCTAAGGCATGTACATAATAGTCAGGTCTTGGCCCAATCAAACTCATCTCACCTCTTAATACATTCAAAATTTGAGGTAATTCATCAATACGACTTTTACGTAAAATTCTGCCAAAAGATGTAATTCTGCTCGTTTCAATCGGATCATCATATTTTCTAGTAATTTCTTTAATAGGCTTCATAGTGCGAAATTTAATTGCAGAAAATACCTCACAATTCTTACCCATACGTTTCTGAATAAAAAACACGCTCCCTGAATTGAAAAAATAATTAATGATTGGTAAAATTATTACAATAATAAATAGTATCGGGAGTAATAATAGGCATGTGGAAATATCAAACATACGTTTGTTGACCCAAAACAACTTATTTCCACGTGAGTGTTGAAGAATTTCCATCAATAACCTTTTTTAACAATTATATATACAAATGTCAAAATGATACCACAAGCTAATTATAATTTATGTATTTATTCCAAAGCATATCTAGGTTTTTTCTCCTAAAGCTCTTTAAGCTTAGATTTTTTAAACCAAATATATTATCTTTCGATGTTATTATTACGTTTGTTCCTAATTTTTTATTATTCAGTGTGTTTTCAAATCTTAAATTTAAAAACATATTCATATTTGAATTATCTTTTATGTGATTCAACCCTATTTGAAATTTCATTCTTTCATCCCCAAAAGTAGAATAAATTTCTGATTCTACTTTTTTATCCTGCTCTTGGATACCTGTAGTTAGATCAAATTGGTTTGCTATTTCAAACCAAGTATATCCAATGCCTACATTAAGAATATTTGATTTAAACTCATGGTTTATATTTCCATAAAATTCTGTGTTTTCATTATTAAAAAGTTTTACAAATTTTGCATTAAATACTGTGTTTTCACCTTTAGCCCGTTCAATGCCAAAATTTCCAAGAGTATTTTTTGTTAAAATAACATCTTTATTTAAATTTAATCCAAAAGATTTTTTTTCTTTGTATTTTAAAAATAATCCTAATTTAGTATCAGGTGAAATACTTTGACTTAAAATTAAGTTTGAATTATTTTCTGATATAAATATATCTATGCTTTTTAATTTATTTGGCTGGAGTTTGAGACCATTGTCGATTTGCTTACTTAAGTAAAAAAGTTCAGATGCATCAGCATATTTACTTGCAATTTTATGACCATCCCTTGGAATGGAGAAACTGTATCTGCTTTTTCCTTTAACTCTTGGTGACCAAAATACCCTTTTCTCATTTGGATGCTCAGTAAAGAAATCATCAATTATATATGTTAGTTTATATTCATTATTTCCCTCAATATAGTTATTTACCTCTGCCTCCACTGAATTACTGAGCATAAATAATATGTTTATTAGAAAAATGTGTGAATATTTAATCAACATTTTGGATTGAAAGGATTGAGTTAGAAATATTACTCAAGACCTTAGATATAATATCTGTTCCCCCCAGTATTGATAGCCTATCAAGCTTGGGTGGAACTATTATAACTGATCCGACTGGTATTATGGTAGATTTGTTTAACTGGCGACTTTCGCCATTTGGTAATAATAAATATGCTTTTCGTGAATCTGCTATTGATGTTAGCCCACCCGCAACTTGCAAATAGTCATTAAAGTTTTGGCCTTGAACATATGTAGCTATCGTTGATCTTTGCACAGAGCCAACTATAGACACGTGTGATGGGCGTTTGGGAATTGTTAATTTATCACCATCTTCTAAAAATATTGGTACAGATGGATTTTCATTTATAATATTTAAAGCCATGCGCCCTAGAGTTGGTTGGTTTCTAAGCTGATTAGCATATCCAAGCACTACCTTTACTTGATCTCCAGCTCCTTCTAGGCTCGACTGTGCCAAATTTAGTATTGAAGCTTCTAACTGATCAGCTAAAATATTATTTGATTGTTTTTCTAACTCTTTCGCAGAATCTCTCTGTAATATCGCACCTAGCGGAAAAGCGATATCCGATAATCCACCTGCTCGCTTGATAATATTTTGTAGAGTTTCTGACCTTGTAAATGAATACTTGCCAGGGACCAATACTTCACCCTCAAGGTCAATGATACCAGTAATTGCATCATTAATTGCCATCGGTATATCTAAATAATAGAGGCCAGATAGTTCAATTTTGTTTAAATTTGCGTCATTTAAATTAACAGTTTTTGGGTTCCCTTTTGTTAAACGATCTTTTTGATTAATTGCCTCAGTTATAATTATATCTGATTTAGCAGTATCCTCAATCAATCCTGCTGTTGATAAAAAGTTAGATAAGCGTATCTTCTTTGCAACAGGATAAGCGCCCGGAAACTGTACTGATCCAGATATTGTGCGAAGCGAGTTTCTCATAATTTTAAGTTGGGAATTTAATGGTCTATTTTGATTAAGTGGTATTTCTCTGACTATTTTACCTCCTTCAAAATTGCCATCCGGTACAATGGAAGTTGGTGCATTCACAATAGTATCTTGATTTATTATTTTGGTATTAATATTAAAATCCACACCATTTACGTTAGATGAATCATTTATAAAATTATTTTTTATGAAATCATTTGAAAATAAGTTAACTACATTTGAACTACCCAATACTAGATTATTTGATGCAGAGAAAAATTCATCTGTCCCAAATGTCAAATTATCCCAAGTGCCATTTTTTGAGTTCGTCGTTTTTAAACTGACATATAATTTATAAAGCTCACTTTTTTTTGAATAATTTTCAAAAAGCTTAAGTTCTGAGGGTCTATAACCAGGGGGTAATAATAATGTTAAAACCCCATCATAATAAACTTTAACTGCATTACTAACTTTCAAGTCAGACATGAAATTTGATTCAATTGAATCATCATAACTTTTAATAAAAAATCGATACTTATCACTTGAAATAAAATTAATTTCTTCATTACGATTAATTGTAAACGGATTGTTTAAATTTTTTATCTTTGGGTATTTATTCTTATCACCATTCTGAACTACTGCAAATTCATTTACTAAAATAGGTAATCTATTACGAAGCTTTTTAAGTATTAAAGATGAAGAAGTATTTTTCATATGGGGTAAATACGTGAATAATACCCCATCTAATTTAATATTAATTAAATTTGCTTGTTGGAGAACTTTTTTTGAATTTAATATTCTTTCTTTGTATTCATTTGCTTCTTCTTCAATACCCTTTTGAACTAAAATTGCATCAGCAGAGCTATCAGCATTTATATTTTTTTCAGCAACTTTCACAAATGACATATCATTTAATCCAGAATTTAATAGAAGGTCATTAAAAAAATTGTTCTCATAAATATATAATCTATCGCCTTTAAACAATTTTTGATTATAACGATTGAGCATTGCGCTGTTTAGGTCAAATGCATTCATATTATCCTTATTATGAATCAGAGCTAAATCAGAAACAGTCTTTGGATTAGGAGTATAGAAATTACTTATCAGCTCACCAAAAACCTGATCCTGGCCAGTTGGAACATATGCAATTCTTTCACCATCAAGATAAATTTCTGCCACATTTGATGCAACAATTTTAGAGACCAATGGATCAATTGAATTATTAGGATTTTGAGAAACTAACTTTTTATATTCCTCTTTTGTAAATAACCTTAAATCTGATCCGAGAGGTAACTTAACATTCTCGTCCTCTAAAGCTACATTTAAGTTGATAGCTTGAACATCTTCACCATCAATCAATGCAAATGATCTGTATATATCTAAACTTAATACTGCACCATTTTTTAATACTTCTTTAATACTTAATGGTGTGTTGGTTTTTATCTCAAAATCTTTCAAAACAGCCCCAGAAATTCTAGATATATTTAAATCACGAGTTTCAATAAAATCTACCAGAAGTGCCTCACCTTCTTTAATAGAATCATCTTTAAGTGCCAAACGTGTTGCTATTTGCCCATTTGTATCAAAATATGATATTTTTAAGGTGGCCCCAGAAGGAATAAATGAAGTCCCAGAAACACTCAATAATTCATTTATCGTTATTTCATATTTATTACTAGGTAGTTCATAAATTCCAGGATTATTAACAAACCCCGTTGCCGCAATAGTAGCTCCTTTATTTGGAATAAATATGCGTGCACCATTTTTAATTAGTGGATCAGTTTTTGGGGATGGGTTTTGTAAAAAATCATAAAAATCTACTGTTTGTGTTGTTTCACCAATTTGAGTTAATGAAATATTTCGCAATGAACCACTATCAGAAATACCTCCCGAATATGCAATGACTCTGCTTAATGGAGTATATGCAGGCACTGCAATAGTTCTTGGGAATTTTACATTCCCAGAAATCTGTACTGTTACTAATCTAGCATTATTTAATCTCACAAATACTTTTGCAGATGCATCATCCAAAAGGATTTTATCTAGAATCAATTCAGAAACTTGTTGCAAATTTAGATTATTAACATTTATGGGATAAATATTTTCAAGTGTGATTGTGCCATCATTCATTACTTGATAGCTATCATTAGATGAATTTAATCCAGTAATTGTAATCTGAATTTTATCCCCAGGTGCGATTTGATAGTTGTTTCCTATAGTATTAAAAAAAAGCAACTCTTCATCTTGTGGTTGGTTAAATTCACTTGATCCATAAATATTTAAATCTTCTCCAATAAGAGCGTAAAAATATCTCATTAATATGGATTTTCCATTTATTTTTCTTTGATCACTGGCTTGAGATAAATCTATCTTAAGATTTTTATCTGTATTTGTTAATTTTTGGTTTTTAGATAACAACCCTTCTTTAAAATCTATATTTCTTTGTTGTGAAATACTATTTAATAATGACGGATTTTCAGCTAATAATTTTTTAATATTCAAATCTTCAATTGGTTGAGCAAGACTCGCTTGGCCCATTATTAATAAAATAAGAATAAATAAATTTCTTACCAATGGAATAATCATCAACTATCTTTCTTTACTGCATGTCTTATGTATATGAGAGCTGCACCGATAAATAATCCCATTATTAGTGAGAGTACTAAAATTAATTTAGGCTTTGGTGCTGTTGGATATAAACTTATTGTAGGGTTTATATACGGCTCTGCAATAAAATATTTGCCTCGTGATGCAAACATTAGTTTTTGCTCTTCTTTACTTATAAGTTCTGCCAATGCTTCCCGGTGTTCACGAGAGCGTGCTGTACGAATCTTTTCTTTGTAAAAAGCTAAGGGTTCAGTCGAAAAATCAACATAACGCTGCCTCATAATTTTATCACTCGCTTTAGTCGCTTCAATAATAAGTGATAATATTAATTCTGGTTTTGTTGTTTCACTCGTAAATTTCAAAAATCCAGTTTCTGTTTCTTCTTTTATTTGGACATTATCATTAATAAAAGTAGCAAGCCGCCTTGGATTAGGGGGTACATAATTAAAATCTTTATTTCCAGTTAAACGTTTTTTAAATTCACTTACTAAAGTCTGAGCCTTACTTTTCTGTGGCCTTGAATAATTATTAAGGGACACATTCCATTCAGAAACAAATATATCCTTGATCATTTTTTTATTTTCAAAGATTACTTCTGAAACTTCAACTGAAGTTATAAGTTCTTTAAATATTTTTAAATCATTACTAGAACTATTTGGTAATTGAATGCCCGCAATTGATGCTAAACCACCCAGACCACCCAAAGGTACGCTATTTTCTGATTCACCAACAGGCTTTAGATTATAAACAATAGTATATTTTCTTTCCGCAGATTGAAGGTAAAAGGACGCAAGAAAAACAGACACCATTGAGACCAGAATTATATAAATTTTACCACGCCAAAGTGGAAATAATAAATCCTTTAAATCAATTTCATCTTCAAGTATTTTGGATTGATTGTTCATATTAAACTTTTATATTTAAAGCATATAATTGTACATATAAAATGTATGGATTAAAATCTATAAAATATGATAAGCATATTTGTCACACCCTACCACTATACTTCATTGTTTATTTTTTAATCTAGCCTAAGCAATGCCTGTTTTTTATAACTAAATTTATGCTATAGGAAGACCTATCCACCAAAAAGCCAGATGTAGCGTTGGGACATAAAGGTCTACAATGCAAATTAGAAACGCACATGAACAGGCAACAACAATTTTCAAAAGCTTGCTCTAACAAATATTAAATAATTATGATGACTGCCTAAAGGCAATCAGAGGCCAAGTTCTTTGAGACTTGTTTACAAAATAATAATATTACGATTAGAGCTTTGCTATTTTATATCCGAGGGTATCTACCAAGCACCAAGCCAAAAACCAGCTGTCCAGCAACTTCTCGATAACGGATCCATTCAAGAGGTGTAAGATACTACCAATAAGCCAAGAACTGTTAAATTTATTATAAAAATGGAGGAGTACCATCAGTTATTAAGGCTATATTGTGAGATCAATTAAATCACCATATCATATCTTAGAAAACGGTTAGCCTGAAATATAACCAATAAGAGCCACAACTGTTAGTCAGTATAATTAAGTGCTTGCTTCAACTCACTTGGCGGTTCAGGCAAATCTTTAAAAATCCTCCAAGCTTTTTTTGTGCTTGGAACAAGAACCGCCCAAGCTGTAACAAAAATCGCCACAAAATAAATATACAGGCTCTTATTCAATACAAACCACTCCTCAAGTGCTCCCTTATACGGAGCTATAACATTCGCATAGAAATCAACGGAAGCGGTTGCGCCGTGCATTATCTCTTCCTCACCACGAAATATTATCGACCCCACACCTGATAGTCCCGGTCTTACCTGCTTGATAATCGCCTGAATACTATTCGAATAAAAACCAAATTGCTGTATTGTAAGAGGCCTTGGCCCAATAACACTCATATCACCGAAAAAGATATTTAGTAGTTGAGGTAATTCATTAATCTTCATTTTTCGTAAAAATTTACCAACTGGCAACACTCTTGGGTCGCCTCTCATAGTGACCGTACCAGTACCAAGATTAGGGCTATCTTTTAACATAGTGGCAAACTTAAATAACTTGAATAACTTACCATTTTTACCAATACGTTCTTGCAGGAAAAAAACCTCTCCTTCTCCACTACATTTCAATATGATGCCGATGGGAACTAGAAGAGGCGAAAGTAAAAATAGCGCAAGGCCAGAAAATAAAATATCGAAAAAACGCTCCATATTTACATCCTCTGATCTAGATATTTACCAGTTTCTTTATGAGCAAACTCTGGTAAAAGACTAAAATATAACTTAACAATGTCATCCTTAGTCCAAGTGCCTTTATTCCTTATAGCTTCAATTCCGTCCATAAAATCATCTAACTTAGTCTCATCAAAGTTAGGCTGATTTTTGATAATCCCAACCGTCTCAAAACGCTCCATATCTAAATTTTCATTATCGGTAAAAAACTCTTCGAAGTCTTTTTCACCCGTAGTATTACTTTTGAAGAAATAACAAGGCCATTTTTTATTGGCGATCAGCTCCTCCACTCTTTCTCGCGCCTCATCCTCAGATTCACATTCATAGGGTTCATATCCTCGTTCTCTTAAATAACGAACGGCAATCTCAGAGAATGTAATCAGATGTAATTTTTCACTTAACTTAGGAAAAAAAATATCCCTATTCTCACCTAATAAACCCGATAACAGGCAAAGTTCGCCTGACTCCTGAGGCGTTACAAAATAACGGCGAACATCAGTTGGAGCTGCGAGGGGTTGGCGTTTCGCAAAACGCTGATTAAAGCCATACAAAAGAGATCCGTCAGAAAAGGCGACATTCGCAAAGCGGGCCATAGAAATGTTTTGGGTCAAGCTTTCACGCATTAAGAACATTTCCATAATTCGTTTACTGGCACCCATCATATTTACAGGATTAGCGGCCTTGTCAGTTGAAACACAAAAATACTTCCTGGCGCCCATATTTTTTGTCAAACGCAATGTCTTAATAGTATTAAACACATTTGTCATAATCATACGCATGAGTGTGTACGGATCTGACTCACTTCTAACATGCTTTAAAGCGGACAAATTAAAGACATAGTCATATGGTCCTTCAGCAGTAATCAGAGCCTCAAATTCAATGCATCCACAATCTAGAGCGAAAGTTCTAAAGTCACCACTTCCATACCCTTCAGTACTGCGAATATCTCTAACAAGCTCAACCAAATTATTCTCTGATATATCTACAACATGTAGAGTTTTTGGATCTCGTTTAAATATCGCTCCAACAACAGCCTGACCAATAGATCCCGCGCCTCCTATAACCAAAAATTTCGAGCTCCTGACCTCTTTCCCAAGAACATCGCCTAAATCAAACACGTCAGAACTAAATAATTCTTCAGTTCGGCCAATAAGCTTTAAAGTACTATCTGCCATTTAAGACTCCCAATATATGTTCATGAAAATTACCCTGTTACTTTATTTTACCCAATTGCCTTACGTCTAACTCAAATGTATTTGTTAAACCCAGTTTTTTAAGCATTAATCGGGTATTCTGCAACCACGGTATTCGTGAAGGCAGAAGTATTAATGCTAGCGTAAAAAACAGTTGAGGAACAATAATCGAAACGCCTGGGAATCTTTTGACGAGATCATGCTGAGAAATAGATGTTTTATCTCCAATTTGGTGGAGTCGCCTGTCAGGGCTATCATTCAGACAACGCAACACTGTGTCACAAACCACTTTTATTTCACAAAAGCTATAGGCCGGAGAAGGCAATATTTTTAATTTAATAGCAGTTTTTGGAATAAAAACGCGCTTTTTGATATCTTTCATATGTTCAATATCGTAGATTGGTGTTAACCTAACTATATCTAAATGTTCGCAAATTTTGGATAAAGAATTTTCGTCTCGCAATTTGCCTTTACCATAGTCTTCCGAGGCTAATGGGGAAAATTCTATTGGGACACAACTTCCAAGGTACCTCTCACCATAAACTGATATAGAGCTAAGGAAAATCCAGTGCGGCTGAGTAGCACCAAATGCATTAATTAAATTTTGCACAATTAAAGAATTAAAATCAGAAACTGTACTATTTTTTGGCGGTTTTTCACCATGAGCAATTGCAGCACAATGTATGATAGCATCGATTGGTTTAGATCTCGCTACAAACGCATCAACCTGAGAGCTATTAGTTAGGTCTAAAACGCTGAAATTTTTAGTATGAATGAGACCTCGAGATACTGATGACACAGAATATCCAGCAGCAGAAACAACACGGATTAAATGGCTACCAATAAAGCCAGCCCCGCCAGTAATTAATACATGACCTTTCATAGAAACTCCTTCTATCTAACCAGTTGGTGAGCCAGTTATCATTTCTGCATGCAGGGCACTAAAAGTGGTAAATTCATAATTATTTGAATGGAGTAAATCAGTCAATTTCTTTATTTTATCTACAACGCCTCCCCTACCATGTTCAAATCGGAACTTAGTTAAAGTAGAGGTATTCTTAGGGATAGTGGGTGATGGAAAGCGGGATAATTCAAAAGGATGGATATAAAATACATAGATATCATTACTTTTAAGATACTGACTCACCAAATATTTCATTAATAGCCATGGGAATAAACGAAGGTACCCACCGCCAGAGATAGGTATATTTTTACCAACTATTGGTAGGGTTGTAGCTTCAAATTCAATAAAACAATTATCCTGGTAAATAGCGTTAACTCGTTTTTCATAACCAGACATATCAATTGAGCCGTAAAGAGGATGATCTCCAAAATCTATTCGACTTGAGTCATAAACAAATCCAGAATTTTTAACAATTTCAAGGCGCTCACGATCAAGGCTAAAACAGGGTGCCCGGTAGCCAAACCCCCTATCACCATTAATTTTTTTCATGGCATCCATACATCGCGCTAAATCAGCTTGAAACTGTTGTGGAGACATAGCCATTGGTCTTTGATGATCCCATCCGTGAGATCCAACGTCATGTCCTGATCTAACTAAATCTTTAAAATAATTGATTTTTTTTTCAGCTATTTCACCCAGAACAAAAAAACTAGAAGGCACAGAAAGTGACTCTATCAGTTCAACATAAATGTCCAAACCATCTAACAATGAATTATTAAGATCACATTCTGAGCGTTCAAAATAGTCGAGATGAAACCAATCTTCCACATCTAAAGAGAAAACTGCTTTTTTCATATCAGTCTCCCCCCACCTAAACGAAAGTCCTTAATTTGCTTTACCGTTGGCCATGTATAGTGTTTTCCAGGCTCTATAATGTTAGGTCTCTCCATAGAGGTATCATCAAGTATTCCTTTGATGACTAATACCATTAAACGCCCACCTGCCAATTTAGTAGCTTTTATGACAGAAAACATACTTGGATTAGAGGGGATAGGCACTTTAACCTGCCCTAAAATTGTACCATTATCTATTTTATTATCCATTTTATGAACAGTCGCACCAAGTTGTTCAGCCTTTTCATACAGTGTCCAAAAACTAGGCAATATACCAGCGTAGGCAGGTAATAAAGAGCAATGAAGATTGATACATCCATATCTTGGCAATTGCAGCAACTCTGCTTTAAAAACACATGGTGCAGAGTAGGAAATAACCAGATCAAGACTCAAGCTTTCCAGCCATCCAATGCTCTCAGCACTATTAGGGTTCGATAATACTTTATATTTTGCCCCACATGCAGACGCGGCAGCTGGCAAACTTTTCATGAAGCCCAATTTATATAAAAATAAAGAATCAAAAGTATTAACTATTGTATTTATACTAGACAAAATAGCCAATTTAGCTGATTGAATTACTCCAAAACCTTTGAAAAAAAGCATTTTTTTACCAGCCATAGACCCATTAGCGTTCGCGTTAATTTTTGCAACAGCGACTATCTCTACCTGTTCCATGCCGAAAAGTAATTGGATATTCCTTGGAATTACAAAACTATCATCTTGAGTAATTACTGTGACCCTAAGTTTTTTAATCATACAATTGATTCCTAAAATTAAATGCTAATAAATTTTGACTAAGCTATTCCATAGTATTCATTCGTGTAAACCTAAGTATAATAACACTCCTGAAACAACTTCCAAATTAATTCGAAGAAGCAATTATTACATATATTTCACGAAACTAATTTTCCTAATTAGTCGGTCTTCTATATAACTCTAACATTTTAAAAGGTATCTTTAAGAGCACCAAAAAAAGATTTGTGTAAATACCATTTGTTTTGCATGCTTTTACGATTTCAGAATTCAACAAAAAACTAGCCCTAATGCTCGATGTACTCACCCCGCCTGTCCGCATCCGGACGAGCACCTTATTTATTCTGGAATAATCCATTTTACGAACCATCAGCATACGGACAAATAATTCATAATCAGCTGATATCTTATAATTAACAGAGTAGTTACCCACTTTGTTATATGCAGTTTTTTTTATAAAGGTTGCCGCATGTGGAGGCATCCATCCAAAGCGAAGTTTCCAGGGCTTAAACTTTATTGTACTATAAAATCGAGTTATATTTACTGTATTAGATGGCTCTACATAAACAACATCACCAATAACTAAACTTGAATTGGGATTAGACTTGAAATGGTCCATTACATCAGAAATTACGAATGGATTCTCGAAAAAATCATCTGAATTCAATATACCAATAATATCACCTGTTGAATGTTTAATGCCCTTGTTCATAGCGTCATAAATACCTTGATCAGGTTCTGTAATTATCTTGGTAATTTTCTCAGTATACTCATTAACAATATTCATTGTATTATCGCTAGAGTGTCCATCAATAACAATGTATTCAATATCGGAGTAGTCTTGTGATAAAACTGACTCAATTGTGTGTCTGATTGTTTTTTCACTATTATAACAAACTGTGATGATGCTTATCTTTTTCATACTAAATCTTAATCATTATTCTGTTAAATTAAGGTGAAGATATACTCGATTAAAGCCTGATTTTATATACAAACCTACTATTAAGCCCTTACGCTTCCAATATTATCCAAGTACCAATTATAAGTATTACGCAATCCATTTTCTAGAGTGATCGAACTTGACCACCCTAATCGTTGCAGTCTTGAGACATTCAATACTTTTCTGGGTGTCCCATCAAGTTTTGTACTATCAAAGGTAATCTCACCAGGGTAACCAACCACTTTTGCCATAATAGAGGCTAATTCAGATATAGTACAATCTAATCCTGCACCAATATTAATATGAGAATTCATACTCTGAATTTCCAAATCGAGCTTATTTTTTTCTAATTCCATTACATAAACACAAGCACTTGCCATATCGTCCACGTGGAGAAACTCACGTAAAGGTGTACCCGTACCCCAAACGACAACATTTTTAGATGATTCAATTTTAGCCTGATGGAAACGCTGCAGCATTGCAGGAATTACATGTGAATTTTGTGCATGGAAATTATCATTTGGACCATATAAGTTAGTGGGCATTACTGAACGATAATCACGATTAAATTGGCGATTAAATGACTCACACATTTTAATACCCGCAATCTTAGCAATAGCGTAAGGCTCGTTCGTAGGCTCAAGACTTCCTTGTAACAAATATTCTTCTTTAATAGGTTGTTGAGCTAATTTCGGATAAATGCAAGAACTCCCTAAAAACAAAAGCTTATTAACATCATTCATATGCGCCGCATTAATAATATTGTTTTGCACAGCTAAGTTTTCATAAATAAAATCTGCAGGATAAGTATTATTGGCAAAAATTCCCCCAACTTTGGCTGCTGCCATATACACTTGATCAATAGATTCTGACTTAAAAAAATCATTAACTGCTGTAGTATCAAGAAAATCCAGTTCTTTATGAGTTCGAAGCACTAATTCGATATCATTACGACTCGAAAGTTGCCTTACTATCGCAGATCCCACCATGCCAAGATGCCCAGCAATAAATATTTTATTTTTTCCCATATTAACTAATTACCTCTAAGTGAGCACTTTAATTTTAAACATTAATATTATGTATGTGTATCGCTAGCGATTTTTAAACCTTCTCTTACCCAATTCGACATCAAAAGCAATATTACTATTCTCTTTATCATAATTTAACTACGGGATAAGTGAATCAAATGCCTAAGGCTTCGCAACAAAAAAGATGAATAATTTTTGTTACCTTTTAAATATTTTTAAAAAAATTAAACCATTAGTTATTACTAGATAAGTGTTCTTCTACGTCTTTTTCAGGTCTATATATCTGTTGAGCCCATGTTTTATTAAATCTTATATTATTTGTTAATTTATCTTCATAAAGCCATGGAAATAAATCACTTTCTTTAGATGGTTTATGAACAAAGAATGCAAATTGATTTTGTTGTTTATAGAATATTTTTGAAAATAATAAGTAAAATGGTTTCATTAAAAAAAGTACCGCTACCTTAAGACTATTTCTTAATTCTAATTGGGGGGTACATGGATAAGCACTACCATAATCATATGAAAAAGTATGCCTGCAAATCGGGGAAAAGGATTGAATGGTTTTTTCTATTTCCCTTTCAGTCCATCTGTAAACATAATTTGGAATTTCGGTATTATTGACTCCGCCGTATAAGCAATCATTATAAAAAACTGCAGCATGCTCGTATTCTTGAGTTAAGTTTAGTTTAGTTACTATTTTCATCAAAAATGAATCTCTAGCTTCAAATGCTAAAAATCCTAACTTTGAGACCCTGTACATTTCTAATAGTACTTTATGAGGCATGGATGCATGATGAATAGCTGCATGGATAACAACATAATCAAATGAGTCGTCATCATAGCTCATAGATTGGGCATCTTGATAATCCCACTTATAAGGAGCAAACTCATCTACCGAAGCCCTGGTATCAAGATTAGACACTGTTACGTTGCTAAATCCTAATTTAATAAAAATTTCTTTATCCAATGACCCTCCACCACATACCAATATTGATGCGTCTTTATTAGAAATTCTATTATTAACTACATTTAAGTAAAATTGATCTCTTAAATTCTTCATAACTTGTTAGGCTCACAATGCATGTATTTATATTAAATTTCTTTAATGGATGACTGAAATATCAGTACATACCTTTTTATCAATTCAGTCCATTTAAAATTCTTGACAACATAATTATAACCCTTCAGTCCCATCTCTTTTCTATTAAAATGAGGATGTGTTATTTTCTCTAATCCTTTCTGGATAGCATTAACACTAGGATCAATCTCTAAGCCCCCACCATTTTCTGCTAAATCTGGAAAATCACAGCTATTAGTATATAAAATGGGCTTTTTACAACACGCGGCCTCTGGGGCAATAATAGTCATTGCGTCTTTAACGGATGGTATAGCAATTACTTCAGCAGCATGATAGGCAGCACTTTTTTTATCAGCAAATAATGGATCTAGGAAGAATATATTATTATTCATTTTTAATTCATTAGTTTTTTTAATCATGCTTTTTTTAAATTCGGTATTAGTTCCAATTAAAACTAAACACCAGTCATCGTGAATAGAATCTAAATTACTATATGCATCAATTAATAAATTTATCCCTTTTATTGGCTCCATTCTTCCAATGAATAGGATGATGTTTCTTTGATCTAATTTATACTCTGATCTAAAAAGTTTGTTATTTTGGTAGTCAAAATCACTTAAAATAATCCCATTTGGTATTAAAGTTGTTTTCTTTGAATTACCAATTATACTATTAATGTCTAGCTCTTCTTCTTTTGATACAGCAATGCATGAACTGGCATTTTTTATATCTGGAATAGTAAAAAAATTTCTGTATAAACTTTTAATTAACTTTGATTTATTATTTGAGCCAATAAATCCCATTGGGGAATAGATGTATGGGATGCCCTTATTCCTAGCCATCAAAGCTACAATGCTTGCGAGAAGGCTCCAATTTCTTGAAACATGAATAACATCATATTTCTCAATATTTTGCCTAATCCATTTGAAGAGGCCTTTTGGAATTATTTTAGGATTATTTGAGTTTGTTTTTCCAAATACATCAAGAATATATTTCTCTCCTCCAGTTATTTTAGAAATGTATTTATAGTCGATATTCCAAGAAGTGGTTAGTAAATCAACATCATAGCCAGCATCAATCATATGCTGGCTAATTTGGAAAGATCTCACTACAGAACCGCCATATAGTGGATTCATGATATCGCAGACATTTAATATTTTCATAATGAAAAGCTATCGACGGAAGACATCCATTCAATTGTTTTTTTAATACCTTCGTTTCGTTTAATCGGTGGTTCTCCTGCTAAAGAATAAGTATTTTCTAAATTTTGAATATTATCTGTAGTCATATTTTTCAGTCTAAATGATGACATTGGAAAGCTTACACCTAATAAACTTAAAAAATCACCTATCAATGCCAAAATTTTAAATATGAAGAATGGCAAAGCCAAAGCGGGTTTTTTGTTTAAATTATATAAGATTTCATTAGCCCAGATTGAAATATTTATTGGAGGCTTGTCTCCAATATAAAAAACTTCCTTATTATGTGAATTTGATCCCGAAAATAAGATTTCATTTATTTGAAATACAGCATTTTCTACAAACCCAAATGTTTTTGTAGCGGTTCTACCTTTAATATTTACATACCGATTCTGAAGTATCATATCAAAAAAATTACGATAAGGACTTCCAAACCAGGGGCCCCATATAGATGTTGGCCTCACTATATTCCACTCAGATCTAATAGATGTATTCCTCTTTATATATTTTTCAGTGAAAACTTTGCTTTCTCCATAAAATGTTGTTGCATTGTAATCATCATAATCAACTGGTTTATACCCTGCTTTGCAGACTAGCATGCTAGATGCAAAAATTGTCTTAATAACACTATCGGCTGCACAAATGGCCTCGATTAGATTCGAAACCCCTTCTGTATTTGCCTTATAGTCATCCAAAGAAGTGCCATCTAAGTCAGTTCTAGCAGCTAAATGAACAATATGCGTGGGCTTAAAATCCAAAATACAATCGATTAGACTATGTTTATTACAAATATCAACTCTTCTATAGTAATCTAAATGCTTGTTATTACGAGGCTTAACTATATCGATATTCAAAACATTAATGTTTTTATCCAAATAATGTTGTACAAGGTTCGTCCCAATAAAGCCCGATCCTCCAGTTATAAGTATCTTTGTTTCCAATGATTTTCTCCATATATAAAGGCTATAAAACAACTTTATCTTTTATAGGTTTATTTCTTGAGAATGCGGTAATCCTGTCTACCTAAATTCCCGCAAACCACGTCTTTGATACCGAGAAGAATCGCTACCACCCCTTTAAAATTTCCATTAAATATAAACAAAAATGATCGTTTAACTACATATGCTAAATAGTATGAATGAGAAACAAATAATTGCAATAAACTTTGAGCCCAACGGTTGTGGAACAAAAAATAATTACGCGTTTGATAGTATGTATACTGCGGCGCATCAGTACCACCGCTACTTGAAGACTCAATATGCCACACAGTAGCATTAGGCTCATAAAGTATACGATAACCTTTTGTCTTTATTTTAAAACAAAAATCAATATCTTCACAAGTAGCAAAGTAATCATCACACAATTTACCTACTTCTCTAATCACTTGAGCTCTTATTAGCATGGCGCAACCTGAGACATAATCAACATACCCACGCTGATTATAAATTTCTTTATCTTCTTTTTTATAACCAGAAAGTTTACCGGTAAGTGTTGTATTATTAAACGTAGCTCCAGCAGACCAAATCAGATGCCTACTAGGATGAAAAAATATTTTTGGACTCAATGCTCCAATTTTTTTATCTGAGTCAGCAGAAATCATCATATTTTCTAAAGCATTGGCTGCAATATAGGTATCATTATTTAAGAGCAAAACATACTTTGAATTTTTTTTGAGAGCATAATCGATACCGATATTATTTCCTCCAGTATAACCTAAATTCTCCCCCGTTTGGATAATTTTAATATCGAAATCACAATTAACTAATTTTTGAATCTGAGGCTCGTCTGAGCCATTATCCACCACAATTATAATGTAATCTTTAAAAGTGGACCTATGAATAGACTCTATACAATTTATAGTATCTTCTGTGCCGTTCCAATTTACTAATATAATTGCTAGCTGAGCATTTATCTTCATATCATTCATTTAATTTAAACCCATGGCTTGAAATCATTACTGTGGAGCTAGACCTACAACAAGTCTTGATCTGAAAATTATAATATTTAACATTATCCAAAAACATAAACTAAGTGCATATTTTGATATTTCATTACTCTTTTATTCGTCTGACACCGCTATGTCTTACTATATTTTATCAGCATAGCTCTGCTTAGCGCAATGCCCGTCGCAAAAAAATACCATACAAAATCATTTAAATAATAGTGATAAAATAAATTCCCAAATATTATCAAAATAAAAATAGAGAAAAGACCTGCCAATATGAGTCTTTCGTCAAAAAGTGCTTCCTTTAATTTCAAACCTCTCCACATATAGTGACCGACCATCAACATAAAAAACCACTCTAATATTGCACCAAAAATGCCTGTCTGGCCTAAAATATCAAGATGATGCGAATGGGACCCAGCCCAGCCCTGATTATATGCTTCTGAAAACCACGGTGAAGCATTTACACCAAGACCGACACCAAACATAGGATTTAATGAAACTGCATCCACAGCCTTAAGCCTTGATAGAATGTGTATCCCCATTGAACCTTGTTTATCCGCTCCTACATTAACTAAATCATTAAACCGTCTAATTATAACATCAAATAAATTGGATATATCGATACCAAGCGCCTCGCCCATTGCAGCTCCAAAGAATATCAAAAGTATTATTACAACAGACAAGTAACTAAAAAATCGCAAATAAATCTTTTTTGGTAAAACGCTTAATTTAACAATTAAAATAAATAATGTAGGTAATCCGAATAATAGCAAGGCAAGAAGCCCACTACGTGATAATGAGAGGAGTAAAGCTAAAACGCTGATAAAGAGCCCTATTTTTAAATATTTAGATCGCGAATTAATCAAAACAAAAACAATCGCTAAAACTATAATGGTAGACATATAAGCTGCATAATGGCTTACATCTCCAGGGAAAAATCCATTTGCTCTAAATAGACTATATACACCAGAAAACAAAAAGCCATCAACTGTTTTGTCGTTAGCTGTCGGCCAAAACATGAAGCTTTGATATGTTGGTAATCCAAACGGTCCACCAAAAACTTGATATATACCATAACATCCTTGAAAAAAACCAACAGCAAGAAATATTTTCAACCCTTTAATGATCGTACTTATTTGTAGATTAATGCTAAGAATGATAATGAATAATACCATCACAGCTGAGTATATGAGAACTTGACGTAATCCATCCTCAACTCTTTCTGAAATAATTACAGAGATAAAATGCTGTATAAGGATTAACGCTAAAATTACGCTAAAGACGGCAGCTAATTTATTAATACATAGGCGATAGCTAGGACCTCTTAATGATAGATTAACAAGAAGTCCTATTAAAAAAATAGTTATAAATAATCGGGATAAATATAGTGTCACGCCAAAATTAATGTTAAGTCCAACTAATGAAACCACTGCTGAGAAAATATAAAATAATTTGTCTAAATTAGAGCGCATAAATTTTGGTGCAACATTTGTCATAAAAATTAAATCCAAACAAAATAAGTTAAAGACATTTAGTTATATTGTGGCCTTTAAAATATTTTTTTCTAGCGTTTTAAAGGAATGTCTCCATAGCCATTTTTCTTCTACGGACCTTCTTCCATTTTGACTCATTTCAGACATGAGCTGCGTATCATTTAAAAGCAACTGAATAGCTTTACCAAATGTATATGGATCTCTTTCTGTTAACAACCCTGTTTCATTATGAATAATCGTCTCGCGGATCCCAGCCTCTGCCACCCCTATTACTGGAGTTCCACAGGACATAGATTCTAGAGGCACTAGACCGAGAGGCTCTAGCAAGCTTGGAAACGCTGTCAACATAGCTTGATTATAAGTTTTTACAAGATCACCATCAGTTAGCATAGTTTCGAACGATATAGTTACATTCAATGATTTTGCTAAATCAATTAGGTATTGCTGATATTCTTTTTGTCCATAGGAATAATTGTATACGAATTTAATTGGAGGCTTATCTTTTAACGTAGCAACGCTTTTAATTAAAAAATCTTGAGCTTTAGCTGCATTTAGCGCACCCACACTTAAGATGTAATTCTGTTTTGGGATATTAAGCGGTTTAAATTTTGTAGTATCCACACCTAGATAATTTAATTTTGGATGCACTCCATAATTTCGATACAAGTCCTCACAAGAATATAATGAACTAGTACTAATTAAAGTTGCTTTTTGTGCACTTATACGATCATTTTTAATTATATGACTAATAATAATTTTTTTAAGGAAACCAAATATTCCTCTTAGCTTATTTTGATTGTAATGTGGTTCATTAATTTTAGAAGAAGGCTCATGACATACGTAGAGTGATGGAATATCTAAATATCGCAGTAAATAGGGACTGTTAGTTATTTTACACTGCATAATCAAAGCTAAATCGTAGCTACCATTATTAATTAATAATGACATTTTTTTTGAGGCCAACCGCGCTCGGTATATAGAAATTAACCGCCCTAAAAGCTTTACTCTTGATTCATTTCCACCATTAACAAGTATTTTTTTATCAACCAGTGAACTTAAATTATTAAATTTCTCACTTGTATTGTCATATACATATAGATCAACCTCGTGAGTATTGACTAGCCGCTTAATAAACTCAAACGCTACACGTTTAGCGCCGCCAGCAGGTAAATTATGAAAAACAGCTATACGCATATCTTTATATTTAAAAACCTTTAATAGTGTTTGTCTGCTAGCGACATTGCCAACTGTGAGATCCGTTTGCTCGAAAACCCATCAGGTTCATAGATTGAATTATTTATATACTTTTTCTGATTAAAACTAAGTTTGGCTTTTATTTTCTCAACCGAACCCTCTACTAAGTCTATAAAGATTTTTTCTATTTCATTTTCTGATTTAGGCACAAGAGTAGCATCACTTTTCACCAACCACTCACTCCAAATCCAATCATCAAAGACGGGGCAAATAATCAATTTCTTGGCAATCATAGCATCAATAGTCGCCGTTGATCCTAATCCAATAAATACATCACAGACATTAATCAAATCTCTAATATCCTCAGATATTGGAATAAATAAGATATTTTCTGCTGAAGGAGAAAAGCTACGCGTTTCATCAACGTTCTCCAGGGGGTGTGGTTTCACTAAAAGCGTTAATCCTTGGACTTTGCTTGCAGCATTAAAAATAGCTTTTTTCATCGAGTTAAGCTGCTCATGTAAAGAGAAACTGTCATACTCTTTCTGCTGATAAGTTGATGCAAAGAAAACAATTATATTATCATTATTGAGACCTAAGTGAGCCTTCTTATTTAACACATCCATCTGATTTGCATTAATTAAAGTATCATATCGTGACGAGCCCGTAACTGTCATTTGGTGCTCCAGCACACCTTGTTTCAATAGATTTTCACGAGAATGATTGCCCCAAACGGCTATATGATCAGCCAACAAGAATTGCCACTCGTAGCTGTTTTCTTCACAGCTGCCATATTGTAACTCTAAGGTTGGTATATTTACTTGCTTTGCCAATAGAGTGAACACACGTGATTTTATCGCAGCAACATCTGGAGATATCAATAAATAAGGTTTACATCGTTTTAAAATAAGTCTTGCTAAAACTACTTGATTGACCAGCAGAGGAAGATCGAAACACAGAAGCCAATGAAAGGCATGATTTATAATACTTTCTGAATAGTTATTATTGAAATTAAACTCTTTTGCTCTTAAGATTTTAGTGAGTTCTGATATTTTTTTGTTTGTTTTTTGTCTGAATATTCGTGCGTCTTTAGCTGTGTCCTTACTCCAATACTGCCATACAGATCGAAACTGAATATTGTATGAGTCAAGATTTCTGATCTCCGAATAATTAGCATCATTTAATACAATATTTTTTTTCCCGTCTGTGGATGCCAATTGTTTAGCTAATGGGGCTAAAATATCACTGTACATATAAGCATTAAACCCCATAAATAAAAATGAACATGATTGGATAAAGTCATCACTTCTAAAAGTACTGGCTCTGACTCGAGTAATAGCATTAAGAAATCTATGCTTATTATATGTAATATAAGGTCTTATACGTCTAAAAAAAGTAACCTTATTTTGAGCCAACGAAATCGACTGAGGAACATAATATAGAGCCATCGATGGCGTCATCACATCCCACAACGAAATACCTTCAATAGTTAAATGTTCTCGTAAACTTTTGCCGTTAGGAAGTAATGTACAACCAAGATCATTAACTATTTTCGCTGAGAGTTCGCGGTTATCTTCAGCATTCGTCTGCATTTTAGTCACTACTCTCTGTTACTTTTAATTTTAACAAAACTATCTCCAAATTTATAGCATAGTAGACGTAAATTTTTTAAAAGGAATATCTCCAAACCTTATTTTTACGCATGCACGACAGATAAATTGTGGTATTATGCCATCTAATATACTTATCTAGCCAAAACAATATTATATATCGAGATCACACTAGAGTGATAGACTTTTCCCTTAATACTAAAATTTATTTTACGCGTATGTCTAGCAAAGTATTTTAATGTCGCAATATAGTTTTAAACGATCATAATGTAGAAACATTACAGACTTTTAGTCTAACAGGCAGGAAGGATTAAAATACCTAAATCTTGTACAGGATTTAATCCACATACGGAATTAAGGGGCTTTCTAACCTAAAAGTATCTTTCTCATAGTTTTTGCCAGATCTTGGACCTTTTGTAAGAACCAGCAGCTCAGAATCCTCAATCCCCTGAAAAGCATGAGCCTCCCATGGATAGCTCACACAAAAATCACCAGGATATAAAATCTCTTCAGTAGTTTCAGAAACTCCATCTTCCAGTAAATTCTCGTCAATAACTCGTTTAGAATATTTGAGTTTTCCAGACAAAACATAATTCCATTGTGTTGTTTCTTTATGAAAATGATTGGCTCTTATTGCATTATTTTTGAAGGAAATATAGGTAACTGCATCGACACTCTCGCCTTCTAGGATGTCCAGAATCAATCCTCTATCATCCTCAAAGGCCGGTATTAACTTGTGTTTCAAAGTGAATTTTCTCCTATCTTTATACATTATTTTATTTATAGATCTTTTAACTCATATTTCAAACTATGTGTGGCTCAGGAATAGGTATTATAAACTTTCCACCGTTCTTTCTGAATTCGCTAAGGTTTTCCATTATTTCATCGGCAAAATTCCAAGCTAAAAGCAATGCGTAATCAGGCTTCTCTTCCAAAAGGGCTGAATCTGGAACAACTGGGATATGCAAGCCAGGCGTATACTTTCCTATTTTAAGTTGAGATTTTTCTGTAACGAAATTGAGTAGTTCAGGACCAATATGACAGTAATTTAGTAATGTCATTCCCTTAGCTGGAGCACTTACCCCGACAATTAATGCATCTTCAGATTTTAATCTATATAATAAAGCTAATATTTTTTCCCGGTGAAGTTCTACATCATTTGCAAATTTATTTAATCGTTGAATGTCAAAAATTTTATTTTCTTCTTCTTCAGAAATTATTTTCATCAAATTACTATTAATCGGGTACATACCTTTTCGAGATATATATACTCTTATAGAACCACCGTGAATTCCAATTTCTTCAGCATCAATCATTTCAAAGCCAAAACGACTAAAAAGCTTATTCAAAGGACGAAGCGAAACATATAGCAAGTGCTCATGATAGATCGTGTCATATTCTAAATTTTTAACTAGCTTTAGAAAATGTGGGGCTTCAATGATGAAAACACCTTTATTATTTAATAGAGTGTCGATAGCCACCATAAACTCATCCAGGTCGTCTATATGAGCAAACACATTGGTAGTCGTTACTACTGATGCTTGCCCATGACTAGCAACCACTTGGGAGGCCAACTGAGGACTTATAAAGTCATTAATTGTTTCAATTCCGTTACCTAGTGCAGTAGCAGAAATATTGGCTGATGGCTCAATCCCTAAAATTTTGCAGCCTTGATCCTTAAATCCATCAAGCAAAACTCCCACATTACTCCCAATATCAATCGCCAAATCATCAGGGCCTAATTTGAATCGCCCTACAACAGACTTTGCAAAGCTAAAAAAATGCTTTCTTCCCGCTAAAGTAGTTGACGATTCGTAAGGATAATCCTGCTGGTAAAGAATGTCTGGTGGTACAGTGTAACTAAGTTGAGAAATTCCACAGTCATCACACATGACAACCTCAAGCGGATATTGCACCTCTGGCTGACTTAATCCTTGCTTTCGAATAAAAGAGTCAGCTGCTGGAGTGTGTCCAAGGTTTAAATAAGAGCTGAAATTATTGCCCTTACAGATTCGACAAGACTTAAGATTCATAAAAACCTCCTTAATAGTTATTGGATAATTGCGAGTGAATAAAATTCTTCTATTATTTTTACATTTTCCGCCGCAGAATAATCTAATGTGTTAATGGCTGTATTTTTAACATTATTAACAAACTCATTAAGTTGTGAAACATATATTTCAGATACATCAACAACTGCCTCTTTTAATACTCTAGATTTATTATGATTATAAAGCGTAACGGTAACAGATTCCCAGGTTGCAGCAAAACTTTCAATCGAGATAATTCCTTCTGAGCCCGAAATCTCAAGAAAAGTTTTGTATTCACTTCTAGAATTCAAATCGATCGAGCCACGCACGTTATCACATTTAAATTTCAAGATAGCCTCGCTTTCTACTCCACCATGAAAATAATTTTTATCAATTTTAGCTGAACTGGTAATGATGTTATTTCCTAAAAAAAAGCGAATGACGTCTATGCAATGAGTCCCTGCATCTAGCAATACTCCTCCACCTGATAATTTTTTATCGTTCACCCAACTTCTATTTCTTTCAGGAAGTTTATAATGAAAAATCAAACTAAACTTAAGTAGCTCGCCTAGTGAACCTTCATTTAACCACATACGAGCAAGTTTTAACGCAGGAGAAAAACGTAACATATGCCCAACACCTAAATTTAAATTCATTTTTTTTGCAATACTGAGCATCGACTGACAATCTTTATAATTGGTTGCCATTGGTTTTTCACAAAGCACATGAAGGCCAGATTTTAAGCATAATATCGCTTGTTCTGCATGAAAAATATTTGGACTAGCAATATAGACAGCATCAGCTGCCTTTTCTGCAATCAAATCATTCAAATCATAATATCTATGTACTGAGCTGTATGGCGCGCCCAGCTTGCTCGACCTATTAACAATGGCTGATAATTCTATATTTTTACATTTAACTAAAGCAGGGATTATTCGCCTACTCGCAAATCTACCAATTCCACAAATTGCAAGGTTTAGTTTTTTATTATCCAAATTTATACCAGTTAAAATTGAGGTAGGGCAAACAAAAATATCATTTTGCAACCCTTTCTTTTAAAGACTTTTCTACTTCTTCTGCAACCCAAATTGAATGATCTATTTTTCCAGATAAAACATTTAAATAATTGTTATTGTAATTTTTAATAAGGAAAGGGCGCTTATCTGTATCATGTTTAGTTGAAAGAACCATACGAGGCCCCGTTAAAAATCCCTTTAAACTTGCTTTAGCTAATACAGGGAGACATGTCTTACAATAATTTATCATATTTTTTTTCATATTTTCCTTAATTGAATACAAACTAAGTAATAAACTTTAGAGTTGTAGTTTTTTATTTTTTTTAAAATAGATAATATTTTCTACCTAAAATCTCAACAAACGTTAGCATTAGAAAACGTTGATAAATTATAAAATTCATTTAGATAAACTAATAAATCTGTTTAGTTCTTTTTTTAAAAAACTCTTTTCATCACAAAAAAGAAAGCCAGTTAAAATTAACAAGGTAGGAAATAACAAAAAAAGTAATATTTTAACGAAAAAATCTATCCAAGGAGAGATGTTTAATACAAAACTGATACTTATAATAATCATAGCTGTTATTAAAACTATCGTAATTCTACGGAATTCATAAGGGAACGGGTACACCTTCATTGCTATTATTTGTACAATTAAAAGTTGACTTAAAAATGCAAAAAAAGTTGCCCACGCAGCAGCAGTAATGCCGAAATGCGGCACCAAAGCAATATTTATTGTAATATTAATTGCCGCAGCAGGAATCGTTACAAGGGGGATAAGAAAAGTTTTATTTTTTAACACTAAAAAATTAAGTGGTATGATGTATAATCCATTCCATAAATATCCAACAACTATAATTGGAACATAATACGCAGCTGAATGAAAAGATTTATTTGTTAAAATGGAAATCACTTCCTTTGAAAACAATGAAAGGCCAACTGCTAAAGCTGATAAAAGCAAAACATAATAAGTTATCATTCTTGCTAATCTGGGTTCACTAGTCTCTCCTTCTTCTGCAATTCGCTTAAATAAAAAGGGTATCCATGCTTGTGTAATTGCAACACTAACAAATATCTGTATCATTCCAAAAGTATACCCAAGAGAATAAATACCCAAGGCTGAAACTGAAACATAAAACTGCAAAATGGCTCTATCTGAAAGAGCGAGTATCCAGTTAGATATTCCGTGTGGTAGTAATGGAAGACTAAAAGTTACAGCTTTTTTTAAACAAGAAAAATCTATCGTTAAATCAATATTCTTTAATGTCATCCACGTAAAAGGCATGGCCATAATAATATTAGCAACCAATGTCGCTAGAATATATCCATAAGCTCCCAATTCCAGGAAAACAACAAACGCCACGGTGACGGCCACGGTCAATAGTAGTGTAGCAGTAGTCCAAACAACATACTGCTTTGGTTTTTCTTCTGCTTGAAATAAATTCAATGGCAAGAAGCTAAAAATAGCAAAAAAAGCCGTCCATATAGAGATCTGACCATAAGGATAAAATACAAGTTTTGGAAAAATTATTTCAAAAATACGAGCACCAAAAAATTCAAACGCTACGGCAAGTAAAAAACCACTACCTACCATACCAACCCAAATCGTACCCATCATACTCTTTTGCGTAGCTTTAAAGTCCATTTTAAAAAAGAATGGTATTATTGCACTATATAAACTAAGCGGCATAATTAACGACAATAACGCAGTTAATGATGCACTAATGGCAACAATTCCATAATCTTCTGGAGTAAGGTAATATGTATAAAGAGGTAAAACCAATAAATTTATACCTCTAAGCAAAACTGAACCAAGCCCATAAATTATCGATTTAACACCTATGCTTTTAAGATCTGAACTTAACGAATTAGGAGCCTTCATTAACTTGTGCGTTTAATTTGAAACATTACAAACTTTCATATATGTGGTCACAATCAACTATATTAAAAATATAGTTGATTGATTTTTCCAAAACAATAAATAGAAATAAACATGATTTTCATGTCTATTAGATATTCTTTGCTGTGTTTACTTTCTGTTAATCCATTGTCCAGCTATTTAAAGTTTAATTTAAATAGCTATTTATTTCATTCAATTATATAACTTAATTATTGATTGTAGTCTGGCGCATTAAATCCATGCACTCTAACTAATGCATCACGTTTTGCTATATTAATGTCACTCTCCATCATTTCATGAACCATTTCTTCAAATGTTATTTTTGGCTCCCAACCTAACTTTTCTTTAGCTTTTGAAGGATCTCCTAGCAATGTTTCTACTTCTGCAGGACGAAAATATCGAGGATCAACTGCTACAATTAAATTCCCCGTCTCAGAATCATAGCCTTTCTCATCCTTATCCTTTCCCTCCCATCTTATTTTTTTTCCTAAATATGCCCAAGCAAATACAATAAATTCGCGCACCGAAAATTGAATGCCAGTAGCTATACAAAAATCATCAGGCTCATCTTGTTGCAGCATTAGCCACTGCATTTCAACGTAGTCTTTTGCATGCCCCCAGTCACGTTTTGCGTCCAAATTACCAAGATAAACTGTATCTTGTAACCCCAAAGAAATACGAGCTAATGCCCTAGTGATTTTACGCGTCACAAAAGTTTCACCACGCACTGGAGACTCATGATTAAACAAAATGCCGTTACATGCATACATACCATAAGCTTCACGGTAATTAACTGTAATCCAATAGGCGTAAAGCTTTGCTGCGGCATACGGCGAACGTGGATAAAAAGGTGTAGTTTCTTTTTGTGGAATTTCTTGTACATCACCATATAGTTCTGAAGTAGATGCTTGATAAAAACGTGTTTTCTTTTCTAGCGAGCAGATACGTATTGCTTCAAGTATTCGCAGAGCACCTAATCCAACGGTATCAGCGGTATATTCGGGAGTTTCAAAAGAAACTGCAACATGTGATTGGGCACCAAGGTTATAAATTTCTATTGGCTTAATTTTTTGAATAATACGGACTAAACTCAAGGAGTCAGACAGATCTCCATAGTGTAGGACTAACTTTCTGTTTGAGTGATGTGGATCTTGATATAGATAATCTATCCGTTCCGTATTAAATGACGAAGCCCGCCGTTTGATGCCATGAACTTCATAGCCTTTATTCAGCAGAAATTCTGCTAAGTAAGACCCATCTTGTCCGGTAATTCCAGTAATTAAAGCTATTTTTTTTTCTTTCATGATTTTCCAACAAATTTTTAATAACGCATATATTTAAAAAATACAGATATTAGAGTTAATTATTCTTTATACCAACACACTTTTTGATTTTTACCGCCTAAATTGTAAATATATCAGAGTAATAAAATTCTACTAACCTCCCAGATTTAATATTTACCATTTAGAGTTTTAAACTTTATAAGGATCGGATCCATTTTGTCCATCTCCATCAATCTTGACCAGTATGTAAGCTCAATCAGTCATCGCCCTTCTATAGCCAGCCATAACTGCACCACCAACAACTTGATTTTCAGAATTAAAAATTACCATAACTATTCCATCCGTAATCTCTCTCTTAACCAAATATCCAGAACCATCGGGACAGGCATCATCTACCACATAAAATCGCCAATCCTCTTCTGGAATTCTCCTTCTAACACTCATTATTTGAGAAGTGGCTTTATATGACGGGATAATAACAGCAATAAAATCTTCAGTTAGCTGAGCATTATTTGGCACTAATTTATCCATGGCCATTATTTTATCATAAATATATGGTTAGTCTAAAGAGAAAATCCATCATCAACTATCAGGTTCTGAGCGGTTATGTATTTTGAGGCATCCGACAACAAAAATATTAAAGGACCGGCTATATCTTCTGGATCGAGCATTCCCTTTTCATTACAATATGAATTATATGCCTTAAGAAATGTCCCTGGTTGCTTATCAAGGATACCCCCAGGACTTAAACAATTGACTCTAATGTTTTCTCCTTTGAAATATTGTGCGAAATATCTAGTAAGTTGAATAATTGATGCTTTAATGGCAGCATACTCTGGAGGCATAGTCATTGTGGTTCCATCGTACACTCCGAAGCGAGGCGCCATTGTTCCATAAATAGATGCCATATTTACAATATTTCCTCCGCCTTCATTTCTAAAAAATAGAGCGAATTGCTGTGCTACCAGGAAGTAACCACCAAGATGCATAGATGTATTTTCACAAAAATCACCATACGTTACTTCCTCTAATTTAGAGCCATAATTAGCGTTACGTGGATAAGCATTATTCACTACAGCATCGATTCTACCATATTTATTTTTGATTTTATTGATGAGGTGACAGATAGAATTCTTATCTGTTATGTCCAGTTTTGCTAGTTCAACCTGATCTGGGTAGTTTACTACCATTTCAGCCTTTAACCGTTTAGAAGCATCCATATCAACATCTGCAATTACAGCAATGCCTCCATGTTCAGCAATAGCTTGGACAGATGAACGCCCCAAATATCCTGCGCCTCCTGTGACTATAATTACTTTATCATTAAGCATATGAAAATTCACTCAAAATTTTTCAGTATTTGGGTTGTATGTAAAACACGAGAGCATAAGTTTTATAGTATTTTTAAATAACTCATAAATTGACTTTAATCTACAAACTTATATTGCTCCATTTTTTCTTCTTCAGTTAATTTATACGCTTCTAAGCCCACTGTTTTTTCACCTGGCCGAGGCAACACAAAAGCCATGGCTTCCTCCAAAAAACCCATTCTTGCTCCCGCATAATGTATACGCGTGACTAAATCAACGTCATTAACACGATTCCATTTCTTACGCCAGCACTCGGGATTATATGACATAAACGATAAATATGAACGATACATCCACGTTTGAACGCCACCTATTTTAGGACTGCTAACATCTTGTGGTAATGGTTTTTGAGTGAAATAAGGATCAAGAGCTTGAATCCCCTCTACTATCCTTTTCTCTCCGAAACGTTCTTCTATATGCAATGCTGAAACAAATTCGTATTGGCCCTGCTCCGCAAATTCTAAAAGTTTTTCAATATGATCAGGCGGCCACGTGTCATCATCATCGATACGTGCAATCCACTTACCTCTTGCGACTTCCAATGCTTTGTTAGCGGGAATAGCGGGACCAACAAACCAATGATTCTCAACATTTTGCCTATATTTACGCTTACGGCTAGGTAAATTGATAAATTTTAAGCGAGGATCCTGTATTTTAGATAACAGTTCTTCTGTATTGTCTGTGCAATGATCTCCTATTATAATAAGCTCAAAATTGGAATAGCTCTGGGCTAACACGGATGCAACCGCCCTCTCTATTAGTAGAGAACCCCTATTATATGTTGGAATACAAACGCTCACCAACGGTGAAGATCCGATGTTGTTAGCATAAAAACTTCCATACCTAATTCTGGCAAACCGTAATCGTAGGGGTTCAGTTAAAGCAAATCGCAAACTATTAGTGCTTGCAATGAACGAGTCTAGAAACGTTGGGTTATTATTGCTTTTGTTACCTGACATTCTGCCCTCCATTTAATTCTATACAGGCTCCGTTTAAATTTACCCAATGATCCTGATACAAATCAAATACAATTCTAGCTAAATCTTGGAGATGCAATAATTTTTTTGATGGTATCTGTTCGTCATAAAATTTTTGTCGTTCCTTACTAATTCCTTCAATTACAGAACTACCTTGGATCAATCCAGGTGCAATTGAATTAATACGACATCCTCCTGGTAAGCTTTTGACTAGGGATTTCACTAGTGAAATAAGCACTCCTTTGGATGCTGCATAAATTGGATCAAAACTCCCTCGTCGGGCAGAAATCGAAGAAGACAGCAGTAATCTCGAACGAGATGTTAACATTGATAAAATACTCATTATTAATTTTTCTTGGCCTTTGCAATTTACTGACATTACTTAAACTTTAGCAACAAAATCATAACATGCCAATGTTTGTCCAGGTAGTATACCAGCTAAGATAATTACAACATCAGTTTTTGGAAATACGTCTTTGAGCTTTCCTGCTAACAATCTTATCATTGTTCAAATCTAAGTGACATGAATTTATATCACTCGTTTCGTCAAGATAGAGTTTAGACACTTAGGTTATAATAACATGTATTTCGTTGCTATAAAATAAGGAATCTATATCCACCCCTACACTTGAAGGTCCTCCGACAATAAGGAAAGTCTCTTTATTTAAGTTAGAAATTTTTATTCTCCTTTTCTAAATAAAAATACAATATTAACTTAGAAGGAATTCAGCTATTTTAAAATCCAACAAAGTATCTATGTCAACCGCACGCTCTCTTGGGATATTTATAGCTCTGACCCTTCCTTCGAAAATCGAATTATTGTCCATTACAAATTCTGGCTGCACTACGTAAGCTACTGTTGTCATATCATAAACATCAGGAGAATCCTGACGCCTTCCTATAGATGATACAGGTGGGTTGACTAAACCTACGGTACCATCAGAATTTTCTTTTACCATATTAAAGAAAGGACTTCGGTAGGCATCAGAGACCGTGACAACTACATCCACATCACCCTTTTCGTATTCATCCAAACAATTTTCAATATCTATTGGTAATCTCAACGGTGCAGTACAAGGAATAGAAATCATCACATTTGGCAACTTACCTTCTGTGCAATGTAAATAATTTAGGGCGTGCCGCCAAGCTAACCATTCAGGGCTAGTATCGCCGGCAATTTGTTCAGGACGGATAAAAGGTACCTCTGCGCCATACTCTTTAGCTACATTGGCAATTTCTTGTGAATCAGTAGAAACAATTATTCTATCAATTCTTTGCACTGCACGTGCATGCTCTATAGACCATGCTATAAGTGGCTTACCCCCCAATAGTCTAATATTCTTACCTGGCAATCCCTTTGATCCTCCGCGGGCAAAGATAAATGCAATAGTCTTCATTACTTATGACTCTCTTAGTTCGTGATCACTTCCGATTGTTACACGCTTCTTGGCTTTGGTTGATATTCGTGCTGCTTCAATAACTTTTAACACCTTTAATCCATCCATACCTGTAATCGCAGGCAGAGCACAATCATTTATGCTAGAAATGAAATTCTGCCATTCTCCAACATAGCTTTCATCAGATGCTGTTTGATGACTATATACATTCCGCCAAGCCTTTGTATCTGATGTATATAATTCTATTGTTCCAGTGATACCGTCCCAGCGCAAACTACCTAGCCTACCAATGACCGTACATAATCGAACTCTGTCTTGACGAATAAAATCTAGACTCAGCGTAGCTACTAATGGTTTTTCAGAACCATTGGCTACAAATTCTAAAATGAGATGCGCAGAATCTTCCACATCAATTGCGAGATCGCTTTGTTGAGCAAGTGCTGCATATACAAACTCAACGTCACCAAATATCCAACAAAGATAATCAATCTCGTGACTAAGTTCCAGCAACACCCCTCCACCAAGTGCATCCCTTGCTGAAACACTTTCTCGATAGTCTGTATCAGGACGCCATAATGGCAGATATTGCCCTATTTCACTTCGTACCGACCATAACTCGCCAATCATTCGATTATCAAGCATGGATTTAAACTTCTGTAAAGATTGCAAATATCGAAGGTTGTATCCAATAGCTAAAACAACATTTTTCTTTTTACAGACCTTGAGCAAATCCTCAACACCTTCACTTGTTGTCGACAAAGGCTTCTCTATTAAAAGATGAACACCTGCCTCAGCCAAAGGAAGTGCCACAGATAGATGAAAGGTTGCAGGATTTGCAATTACTGCTAGCGTGGGTGCAAATAACAACGCTTCATCCATTGTCGAAAAAACATAGTCTGCACCATCTGGAACAATCAACTCAACCTTATGTCTAAGTACAGCAATTTCAGCCGCTGGGAGTAACTCTCGTGCCAGCCGAAGATGCCGCCGACCGATGCTACCGAGACCTACAATGAGAATACGTTTAATCATTGTTCAATTTCATATTAATTAGGGTCACAGTTGTCAAAAAAAGATTCTACTGGCGGCCAGATGGCAAGATCCTCACCCGATAATAATAGTGACTCACGTGCTTGCTTCAATCCATCCCCAATAAAATTAAATAAATTTGCTGTAGCTACCGCATCAACCCTTGAGTCGGAAAGCCCAGCTGCAATATGTGTTGCGTTACCCGCGCCACCCGCAAGTATAATTGGCACAGTCCAATGGGCGGGCAATTGCTCAAGAAGAGCAATATCATAGCCTTGCCCTGTTCCATCTCGATCAACTGAATTCAAGTACCATTCTCCAACACAGTCGTCATCTAACTTATGCAATTCATCAAACGCAGTACCATCAAGCGCTCGCGAACCCGATTCCACTAACACCCTGTATTCACCATCTTGGTTTTGTTTTAGGTCAAGCGATCCAATAACACATTGCTGACCAAACTCTTCTTTCAATTCATTCAGCAGTGCAGGCTGATCAAATATAGGAGTATTAACAATAACTTTATCAGCACCTGACCGAAGTAGCTTTCTTGCTTGATTGACTGAACGTAATCCACCACCCGCAGCAATAGGCAAAAAACAACCCTCAGTGAGTGCCTCTAATGTCTCTCGAAAAGCAGACTCATTCCGTTGACCCCGACTGACATCCAACACTATCAATTCATCGATGAAGAAACATATCCGAGAAAAATCATAATTTTTCTGAAGCCAATTCAAATTTCCGACTTTCTGTAATCGAAAATTTCGACTAAGCATGAAATTACCGTTATTATACAACAAGGTAAATATAATTCGTTTTTTTAACATATTATCAGTAGTTCAAAAAGTTTTTTAAAAGCTTCAGACCATTAGTTTGGCTTTTTTCAGGATGGAACTGTGTCGCAAAAACATTGCCACACTCATATGATGCCAAAAAATCTTGGCCATAGTGACATATTCCATGATGCCCAGGGAGCCCCTCTCCAAGCAATTTATAGGAATGCACAAAATAAAAATCAGACGAGGGTGAAATACCTTTAAAAAGCATACTTTGGTCTTCGTAACGCACTTGATTGAAGCCAATATGCGGTACTTTAAGGCGCACTGACGAATTAATATTAAATCGCTTAACTTTGGTTGCAATAAGCCCTAAGCCAGCGGTTTCACCATCTTCTGAGCTATTCATTGCTAGTAACTGCATTCCTAAACAAATACCCAATATCTTGCGGCCTTTAATTGTAACAGCCTCTAAAATAGCCTCATCTAACTGGCTATGTTCCAATGCATGCATAGCTTTGCGAAAAGAACCAACTCCAGGGAGAATGAGCATGTCAGATTTTACAATCTCAGAAGGTTTGGAGCTCACAACAAAATCATGTCCAAGATAACGTAACGCACTCCGGACTGACCAAAGATTACCACTCCCATAATCAATAATAGTGACAGTCTTATTCATGACTATACAACGGTAAAAAGTGGCTTCCAAAAACCTTCCACTTTTTCGAATAAATCTCTATTAGCATACTTATCAATCACTTCGTCAAACTGAACACGAGTGATCTGATAGTAGTCCAGATAGGCGTCCAAATGCTCATCTGGGAAATGCCCATCATATACCTTTATTAAATTGAGCGCCTGTTCGCGTTCCATGGCTCCTCGCCGCACTTCAATACTTGCATCCTGATTGGCTCGACCAAAACCGAACTTAAGGTACATGAAATATGCGTGAAGTGCGTACAATGCTTGATCATTTTGTGCAAAATTGGTAAAAGTTCCGTTGTTTGTGCCTTCTGCCTCTCTTAGCCCACAATGCTCTTTGGCCACTAAATAATTTCTATATGGATCCCAGTTTTCAAAATATGACCAATGCGTGATATCAATAGGGCTTCGTTTTAATTCCTCATCACCAGGAAATTGGAAAAAAAACATATCTGACTGAGAAACTCCAGACCCGTTGAGCACTTTTTCGTAACCTCCCTCTAGGTACACCTTTTTCATATAGCTCACATTGTAAATTGGATTTTTATCAGTTTCAGTGCTCCCACCGTACTCTACTTCGCCATCCTCACCATAAAATATTAATCCAAGTCCTAGCTGGTTAGCCATGCGAATTACACCAGTTTGTATTGCAATAAGCCAGCCGTAATAGGGAAAACCCATCTCAATCAAGCCCGCGCAGTTAAGCGCTCTCATAGCCTCATAAGCAGGATTTATTGTGATATGGTTATATCCACTAGCAACAAATGCTTTTAAATTTTGTTCCCCAAGCTCCAGCGCTAATGCTGGCGTAATGGTCAAACAAAGTGGATTCATTCCATATTTATGTTTCAAATTATAAGCAACATAAGACCCGTCTTTTCCACCACTAACTGGCACCAAACAATCAAATGCACCATTACTTCTTCGATGCTTGTTTAGTAAATTTTCAAGCTGAATTTGCCGCGATCCCCAGTCAAGAGTTTTCTTTTTTTCGTTCCATACGCAAGCATTACACCAACCTCGCTGATCGAATGAGATACGTGGACGTGTGGACATCGACAAACAATTGCCACACCACTGTAGATTTTCAATAATCTTATTCATTTAAATACCTTTGTTCGGAATTTTATTTGCTTCGAGTAAATCACCAGGGCGACCCACATCCAACCAATCCTCATGAATTGGGTATGCAATGGTGCGCTTAGCTTTGGAATGTAATATTTCAAAAAGCGTTGGCATATCGCAAACTGCATCTACGGCAAGTTCAGCGATGACATCGGGCGACAAAACATAAACTCCAGCATTGATATAATTCTGCGTTATTGGCTTTTCTTCAAGTCTGATAATCTCAACACCTTTCATATGAACTACACCAAATGGATTTTTCAATTCATGGAGCCTAACGGCCATTGTCGCGGATGACTCATGGAGGTTGTGGAAATCTATTAACTCTCCATAGCGCACATCTGTGATTACATCTCCGTTAGTCACAACAAATGGTTCATCTGGAATAGGATTTAGCAAACCCAATGCGCCAGCAGTCCCTAGAGGCGATTTTTCACGTAGATAGTCTATATTAACATCTAGCCATGCGCCGTCTCCAAAGTAAGATTCTATTATCTGACCCAGATGATGGATAGCTAACACAAAGCGATTAAAACCCTCTGCTTTTGCGCGCTCTATTATGTGTTCTAGCATGGGTTTGCCACGTATCAGCACCATTGGTTTAGGGCAATCTTGTGTATGCGGTAACAACCGGGCACCCTTGCCCCCGGCCATAATTATCATAGTGTTTACTCGCTCTGGGCATACGGTAACATCATCCCAAAGGTGTAAACCAACAAGATTCGATTCACTATCTACTATAGGAATATGATAAATTTTATTTACCACCATTAACTGCTGAACCATCTCACGCGACATATCTGGTGGCACCACTAAAGCGTTATACTGAATAATTTTGGAAATTGAACTATCAAGATTCAAACCTTGTAGCAATCCACGTCGGATATCTCCATCTGAAATAGTACCTAAAAACTTGTTGGCTTTACTTACCACCAGTACAATCTTAATCGGTACCTCGTTCAAGTTAAATATCACTTTGCCAATACTTGAAGCTTCTGGTAAAACCACTCGACGCCATTCAGAATTTTTTTCGCTGAAACTTTGATCTTGCGTTTCCATTTTACTTAGCCCCGTTCACGCAATAACTCAAATGCCTCTGCGGCCTTAAAACCAGAGGCCGCTCCACGTAAAGCTGCTAATGCCAGGATAGCTTCTTGGCTTCGAGGAAATGGAAATTTACCAATTTCTAAGTCATAAATTTTCATTATATCCATTTTTTTAGTAACAAATTGCTCAATATCAACAAACACGTTAGGACGAAAAGCTTGATTTGTTCCCAATCCAAAATCACTTTCAGATATTGTTTCATAATTCTCACAGAATAAAAAGCTTTTTCCCTTCAAAGTCTCGATCACCATAGTACATTTTTGTTTCATAGTTCAATCAGCTCATCTATCAAGAAATCTCGTGTTGCTTTACGGCCCATTAAAGAGTCCCAAGTCATAGGAGATAAACCAGAACCAGGACGTTTTGCAGCGACATTTTTAACACTAAATACCTCACCCAATTTAATATCTTTGATTGCCACCAATGATTTTCGTGCTGCAGTTTTGTTAAGTCTTTCGCTAAGCGTGATTCTCTTGATGCCGTCGCCCAATGCTATTTCTATATTGCGAATAGCGGACACCATGGCTTTAAGTTCATCAGGTTCTAAGCTGGCTTTGTGATCAGGACCAGGTAAGTTTTTATCTAATGTAAAATGTTTTTCGATGACTGTTGCACCTAATGCAGCAGCGGCTATGGCAACTTCTATACCTGCAGAATGATCTGAGTAACCCACCGCAACGCCAAATGCAACTTCAATACTTTTCATAGCACGCAGATTGACATCTATAAAAGGAGTAGGGTACTCTGTAGTGCAATGCAATACCGTTATAAGTGACCGGGCAGTTCCAGCTTGCTCTAGCACATCAATAGCTGCCTCAACATCACTCATCGTTGCCATGCCAGTTGAAATAATCACAGGTTTTCTAAATTGGCCAATATGGCGCAAGTAAGGCAAATTGGTTATTTCACCAGAGGGTATTTTAAAATATTTTATTCCTAGGCTTATTAAAAAATTAACACTTTCAATATCAAAGCCCGTAGAAAAAAATTCTAATTTACGTTTGGCACAGTGGGCAATAAGTTCGCGGTGCATGCTTGCACTGAGTTCCAAATGGCTTAACATTTGGTGCTGGGTGTCTACGTTTCCTGTGGCTTTACTTTGGTAACTTGCTTTCTTAGCTTGCCGAGTAACTAATCGATCAGCGCTAAAAGTTTGAAACTTTACAACATCAGCTCCAGCATCAGCAGCTGCGTCTATCAATTGCTTAGCTAGGGCTAGGTCGCCATTATGGTTTACGCCGGCTTCGGCGATAATGAGAACTGGTTTTTTCATGATTTATTGCTTCCTAATATTCGCGAGTTCTCAGCATGATGATGCCTAACAGAAATACCCATGCCAACCACGCATTTACTGCCAAGCGTAATGCCCTGTTTAATGACACTCCCACTGCCAACTAAACTACCAGAACCTACATTCGCAGCGCCGTTAATTATGGCGCCTGTAGATATATGGCAGTGATCCGCCACCATTGCATCATGCTCAATTAAAGCCTTAGTATTAATAATACAGTTATTGCCCACCTTTGCATTCGCATTGACGATAGCACCGTGCATAACAACAGTTCCATCCCCCACAAGGGCACCGCGTGCAATATGCGCACTTCCAGAAATAATAGTTGGAAACTTAAAACCCAAAGTTAATGCCTGGTCATAAATGCGCTGACGAACACGCGCTGACTCAATCTGTCCAATAGTAATGAGTGCATATTCGTATTGCTTTGCTAACTCAGGTAAATCACTATCTGTTCCTATTATACGGTATCCCATGCATTCATTTTGCAGCTCCTCCTCTGTACCTATTAAGCCAGCAATCTTAAAAACATCTAAGCGTTCTATAACGTCAATACATGAGTGCGAATGGCCCCCTGCACCAATCAGTATTATGCTAGGTTTGTTCATTACATTTTACTCATTAAACGCTGTCCACCAAACTAGGACTACTAGGAATATTAATCAATCGTTGCGCCAATAATTCGGCCGCGGTCAAGTCCATTCGTGGGCAGCTAGTAAATGGGCTAAGCTGATGCATTAATCGCCAAACTGGGCGTGTCATAAACCCCGCGTCATTAGTAGCTTGCAATATGGCATCACGCTGATGTACTTGATCCTCATTAAGCATGATTGTTTGTAACCAGTAATTACTGGAGCATTGTTCAGGTTCGACTACCAGCTTAGCACCTTCCAGTGGTACAAATGCGTCTTGATAGCGCTTAAAAAGCATTCTTTTAGTCATCAATTTGGCTGGTAATTGTTCTAGCTGAGCATAACCTAAAGCAGCATTAATATTGGACAATCGGTAATTATATCCAATTTCATCATGTATAAATTCCCAAGCGTGTGGCAATTTAGCTGTGGTAGTTATATGTTTGGCACGCAGAGCAATCTCGGTATCATTAGTTAAAATAGCACCACCACCTCCCGTTGTGATGATTTTATTTCCATTAAAACTAAGTGTGCCCATTAAACCAAATGTGCCGGTATGCTGACCATGATATTCACTACCCAAAGACTCTGCAGCATCCTCAATCATTACTATATTAAAATCATGCGCTACTGCAAGTAAACCATCGATATCTACCGGATGACCAAAAGTATGCATAGGTACTATCGCACGGATAACTTGCCCTGTGGCAGTATTTGTACATCGGCCACTACATTGTTGAGTATGTGCCTGTAGATAATCACGCAACTTGGCAGTGTCTATACCCAACTTAGTATCATGACTATCTACGAAGTGTGGCGTGGCACCACAATAGGTAATAGCGTTGGCGGTAGCAACAAAGTTAAGCGCTGGCACAAGCACTTCATCATTTGATTTGACCCCTGCAAGCAATAAACTGATGTGAAGAGCTGCCGTGCCGTTAACCACTGCCACTGCGTGCTTTGCTCCAGTGTAAGCCGCTAAATCGTGCTCAAAGCGATCAACAAATTTACCCACCGAGGATACAAAAGTAGTATCCAAGCACTCTTTAATATAAAGCAATTCGTTACCCACAAAAGTCGGCTCATGCAAACCAACAGGGCCAATACCAGCTACAGAGTGAATGACGCTGACAATTTGATCGGGCAAAGATATATGTTTATTCATGGGTTTCGGTTTGGCCTTAACTCATCGGATATATAATAATTATTAATTGGATTTCTTTTCTATTATTTTCTTTATATATTCGTTAACGGAAGTTTTAGCTTTCCAACCTAACGCTTCTGTTTTGCCAGTTATAACGTCCGCTTTCATTCTATTTCCTTTTCTTTCAGGTAACATTTCTACCTCAGAATCAAACATTTCAGCAATCTCAAGAATAGAATATGCTTGTTGATTGCCAATACCATATTCATCACCATTGCCTTCCTCACCAACTAAAATTAATCCATCAATTATATCATCAATATAGGTGAAATTACGTATCTGGGTACCGGGGGATACAACGGTTAATTTTTCACCATTTTTATATTTTTTAATAAACAGAGCGATTAGTGTTGCATATTTTCCATCTGAAATTTCTCTTTCGCCATATACGTTATAAAAATATGTTATTGCATAAGGAACATCAAACCACATCCCATAATTCACCACTAAATCAGTGTTAGATGATTTAGTCCAGGCATAAGGACTTTGCGACTTTCCTATTCCGCCATCTCCATATTTGGTGCTTGAACCTGCATAAATAATCTTCGCACCAGTGCTTCGGCAGAACTGTAAAACTGCGAATATTCCATCCTTATTATATCTCCATACTTTTTCAATATCTTCAAAACTTTGTTCAACTCTAGAGTACTCGCCTAAATGGTATATAAAATTGGGCTCAAAATTAACTAGCGTTTTGATATCTTTTGTTTCACCCCTTATATAGGTGACATTTGGTACATGATTTTCTTTCAATCCTGTTGAGTAATTATCTAATGAATAAACTTGAAATGTTTTATTTTCAGATAATCTTTGACACAAATGTGAACCTATGAATCCTGCACCACCGGTTACCAATATTTTTTTCATAAACTCTTTTATCTTCCAATTGAATAATATTTAATACCATTATTTTTTAATCTTTCAGGTGAAAACAAATTTCTTCCATCAAATATCAATGGTTCTTTAAGCAACTGAGAGACATATTCGATATCTAGTACCTTAAAGTTCTCCCATTCAGTGACTATAATTAATGCATCTGCACCTTTAAGTGCAGAGTTCTGGCTCACCATTAATGTTAGATCCTCTCGCTGACCATAGATACGCTGGCACTCTTCCATTGCTTCAGGATCAAAAGCTTGCACCTTTGCACCTGCATTCCAAAGGCTTTCCATTAATACACGACTTGGAGCTTCTCGCATATCGTCGGTATTTGGCTTGAAACTAAGTCCCCATATAGCAAAAGTTTTTCCTTTTAAATTTTTATCATAATGTTTGTTAATCTTTTCAAATAATTTCTCTTTTTGACGATAGTTTACAGAATCTACTGATTTCAAAATTTCAGCATTATAGCTAATTGAGTCAGCCGTTTTTATTAAAGCCTGAACATCTTTAGGAAAACAAGATCCTCCATAACCGCAACCTGGGTAAATAAATTGATAACCAATTCTACTATCAGATCCTATACCTTTACGAACAGCCTCTATGTCTGCACCCAATTTTTCCGCAAGATTGGCCATTTCATTCATAAAACTAATTTTGGTTGCTAACATACAATTCGCCGCATATTTTGTAAGCTCTGCACTCCTGACATCCATCCATATCATTCGATCATAGTTATAGTTAAATGGAGCGTATAGTTCCTTAATTGCGTTGATAACATAATTACTATTGCTATTTATACCAATAACAATTCGTTCAGGCTTTTGACAATCCTCAACAGCTGATCCCTCTTTCAGAAATTCGGGATTAGAGACAACATGATAATCAAGACTAACACCCCGCAACTCAAGTACTTCTATAATTTTTTTACTGACTCTATCGGCAGTTCCAACTGGAACAGTACTTTTATTGATAATAATTTTTGGTGTCTCCATATAATTAGCAATACTATCTGCCACTGCCAATACATATTTTAAATCTGCTGAACCATCCTCATCCGCTGGTGTACCGACGGCAATAAACTGAATGTCGCCATATTCAACACCAATTTTAACATCTGTGGTAAAAACAAGGCGATCAGCTTTATAATTTTCTTCAACAATTGTAGCTAAACCAGGTTCATAAATAGGAATAACTCCCTTTTTAAGATTTTTGACTTTTTCCTTATCACTATCTACACATATTACATGATGACCTGCATCAGCTAGAACAGCTGCTTGAACCAGACCGACATAGCCTATACCAAATATTGTTACATTCATTGTTGGGGCTACCTTTTTTTTAATTCAATTCTGAAATCTAATAAAATACAAGCACATCATTAGATGGTATTTCTTAATTAAGAATAGGAATAGGAATAGTACTAATGCTCGACTTATAAATTCCCTTCCTAGCTATCATCTTGCACGTTCTGACACCATTCTTGATTATTTAAATACCACTGCACAGTCTTTCTAATGCCACTATCAAATGTCTCAGACGGCATCCAATTAAGTGTTTTAGAAATCTTTTTAGCGTCAATCGCGTAACGGACGTCATGACCGGCGCGATCTGCCACAAAAGATATTAAATCTTTATAATGCATGACACCCAAGGGCTTTTGTGGAGCTAACTCTTCTAGCAAATCGCAAATGGTTTGAACCACATCAATATTTCGTTTTTCATTATGGCCTCCAATATTATAAGTTTCACCTATTTTACCTTTGGTTGCCACTAATACTAACGCTCTTGCGTGGTCTTCAACAAATAACCAATCCCGTATCTGATTACCTTTACCAAATACAGGCAAGGGTTTGCCCTGAAGCGCATTTAAAATAACAAGTGGAATCAATTTTTCAGGAAAATGAAACGGTCCATAATTATTGGAACAGTTAGTGATAAAAGTAGGTAGACCATAAGTTCTATTCCAAGCTCTTACCAAGTGGTCAGAGCTTGCTTTGGACGCTGAGTATGGGGAGTTCGGCGCATACGAAGTTTTCTCTGTAAACAAAGGGAATGTTTCTAGGTGAGTTGAATCTCCAGCAACATTAGTTTCCGTTAAATTGGCCCTTGGTTCGATATTTTTAAAGTCATCTGGATGTGGCAAGTCACCATATACTTCATCTGTGGAAATATGATGAAACCGGAAATTTTCTTTCTTGCCAGCTTTTAATTGAGCCCAATACGTTCTGGCTTGCTCGAGGAGGTTATAAGTACCAATGATGTTGGTTTGGATAAACTCCCCTGGCCCATCAATGCTACGGTCAACATGTGATTCTGCTGCAAGATGCATGATGATATCAGGCTGATACTGGTGAAACACCCGTGCAATTTCATTGGCATTGCAGATGTCAACTTGTTCAAAATGATAACGTGAGTTACCTCCAATTGAAGCCAGTGATTCTAAGTTACCCGCATAGGTGAGTTTATCTACATTGATAACAAAATGTTGAGTGTCATTAATAAGATGACGTATAACCGCTGAGCCGATAAAGCCCGCCCCTCCAGTAACAAGAATAGTTTTCATGATGCGCTACTCTGCAGTTCCGTTAAGCACTGCCTCAAACTATCTTTCCAATAAGGGATTGTCAGATTATATGATTTTTTTATTTTAGTTTTATTTAGTACGCTGTAATGAGGTCGTCTGGCTGGCGATGAATAATCTTTGGTTTCAACAGGAATGACCTGACATTTAATGTTAGTTAATTCAAAAATGGTTTTAGCAAAATCATACCAACTACACACACCTTCATTACTATAATTAACAATGTTTGTTTTAAAATATTCCTGATTAAACGCTCGGCTTTTAACAATAGACATAATCGATTTAGCCAAATCTTTAGCGTACGTGGGCGTACCAACCTGGTCAAATATGACATTTAAAGTGTCACGCTCTTGACCTAGTTTAAGTATCGTTTCAACAAAATTATTACCATATTCAGAATATATCCAACTCGTACGAATTATGACCGCATTGGTCTTTAGAATGCTTTGAATATCATGCTCACCGTACAATTTAGATTTACCATATACTCCTTCTGGCTGGACCTCATCTGTTTCCAGATAGGGTCGATATTGTTTACCACTAAATACGTAATCGGTTGATATATGAATAAGCCTGGAACGGTGCTCTTTAGCAATCCTGGCAAGTTTCTGCACAGCTAGATGATTAATTTTATTGGCTAATTCAGGCTCTGATTCTGCTTTATCAACAGCTGTATAAGCTGCGCAGTTAATAATGATATCAAAGGTCTGGTTTTCAAAAAATTTATCCATGCTGATTTCATCGATTAAATCAAGGTCTTGTCGATTAGCAAAGATAAATTCAAATTCAAGAAAGTCTGCTGCAATGGACTGGATTGATTGACCTAGCTGCCCAGCACAGCCGGTGACTAAAATAGTTTGAAATCTATTCATAGTAATTATTGTTGTAATCGAAACATTCTTTTAATTCTATAAGTGTTGGTAGCTTAGTGTCTTTATCTGAAAGCCGTAATTGTTGCTTACTCAACTGCCAATCAATATTTAAGTCAACGTCATCAAACGCTAAGCCACAGTCATGTTCAGGTGAATAATAGTTATCCACTTTATAGGTAATGGTCGCAGTATCACTTAGTACTACAAAGCCATGAGCAAATCCACGCGGAATGAACAGTTGTTTTTTATTGTTATGCGATAATTTCACCGCCAGATGTCGAGCAAAGCTTGGGCTACCCCTCCTAAGATCAACTGCAATATCTAAAATCTCACCCTTTACAACCGACACTAATTTGCTTTGGGCATGGGGTGCTAATTGAAAATGAAGACCACGCAACACCCCTTTAGAAGATTTTGATTCATTATCTTGAACAAAATTAACCTTATAACCAAGCGCATTCTCTAGTTCATTTTGCCTATATCTCTCAACAAAATAACCACGCTCATCACCATGCACTTTAGGCTCAATAACCAAAATATTAGGTATAATTTGAGGTATAAACTTCACGATTAAAAATCCTAGTCAACACATTTCAATAAATATTGACCGTATTGACTTTTAATTAAGGGTTGAGCAAGCGCTATTAGTTGCTGTTTTGTAACATAGCCTTGCTCAAAGGCAATTTCTTCAATACATGCCACTTTTAAGCCTTGGCGTTTTTCAATTATTTCGATGAATTGAGCTGCCTCTAGCAAATTTTGATGGGTACCCGTATCTAACCAAGCATAACCACGCCCCAACAGCTTCACCTTAAGTCTCTGCTCATTAAGATAGGCTTGGTTAATAGATGTTATTTCTAGTTCACCGCGTTGTGAAGGCCTAATAGTTTTGGCTTTTTGAACAACATCATTTGGATAAAAGTACAGTCCAGTAACGGCATAGTTACTTTTAGCGGCTACAGGTTTTTCTTCAATACTCACAACGTTGCCCTTAACATCAAATTCAGCAACACCATAGCTCTCAGGGTCCCTCACATGATAACCAAATACTGTCGCTTTATTTTCTTTTTTAATATTAGTAACTGCAGTAGCTAATAATGAGGTTAGATGATGACCATGAAAAATATTATCACCCAGAATTAGACAAACATCATCATTACCAATAAAACTTTCACCTAAGATGAAAGCTTGCGCAAGTCCGTCAGGGGAAGGTTGTATCACATAACTGAAAGTCATGCCAATTTCGGATCCGTCACCTAACAACCGCCGAAAGCTTGACTCATCTTCGGGTGAAGTAATAATCAATATATCCCTAATTCCCGCCAACATTAGGACAGACAAAGGATAATACACCATGGGTTTATCATAAATAGGCATAAGCTGTTTAGATACGCCACGAGTAATTGGATACAAGCGAGTGCCGCTTCCTCCTGCCAAAATTATTCCTTTCACTCACCAACCCCTACATTTTAATTTTGATAGCTGCCAAATTGTTAATACAAGTTTAATAGAACTGATTCAATATTATGGCCATTGACTGTTAATTAGGCCTAATTTTGTTTGGTCACCTGCCATATCAGTCTTCAAATATGACTATATCGTCTTCCCTTGTATACATACCTGACTGAACTTCAATTAACTCTAAATCTATTTAACCCAAGCTTTCAAGAGGTATAAAACACCTGCCATAACGACAGTTTTAATCATTACTATTGTCCATTTTTTTTATTAGCCAACTTGCATATTGACGCATATATCGGTGGAATTTTTCATCATCAGCCACCACGGATAAATCAAACCACTCGAACTTAGCATGCTGATCATCTAAAGTTATTTCAGGTTTTGATTTAAACCACACATAGTGGGGTAGGTTCACATAATGAGTTGATATATTTTGGTCAATCACACTGTTATTATAAAAATGATCCCACATACCTATTAAAGCAAAATCCTCCACCACGACGCTACTTAACCCTAATTCCACTTCAGCAATTCTAATTAATGCGCACTGCCAAGTTTCATTTTTATGGATTCGACCACCAGGGGTGAACCATTTTCCTTTTAGCGGTTCATTACTTCGTTTACCGAGGAGGATTTGACTATTATGGATCAAACATAAATCGATAGACACTAAAGGTGTATTTTCTATAACGGTCTTAAATGTTTTCGCATCTAACATTGAAACAACTTTTCTATTTTTAATAGCCGTTAAGAATCTTTAACTAATTCTAGAAACCATCATAATTTGCAATGGATTAATAATCATTGAATGCTTTATTGTTCATCATCAAAAATATCACCGTTGCTTTTAGATAGAGAAATAATTTCTTCTTTAAGAGCTTCAAATTCTTGCTTTTTACGTATCAGGAATTTATTTGTTATAAGAGATTTCTCCCGTATACCTTTTGGAGTTAATAAATAGGAATATTTTATTTTTCGTTCATTTTGATTAAAATTTGAAAGCTTAACGAAGCCCTTATCGACTAATGATGTTAGCAGATAGTAAGCAGAGCCATTAGAAATTCCAACTTTTTGAGCAATTTCCCGCGAAGTTATTTGAGGGTTTTTATTTATTATTTGAAACACTCTCAACTTTGCATCTTCTTGATGCTGTTTGCGACGACTAGCCACGAACAGCTACCGCACAAAGCTTTACTTCAAAACTTCGTGAATTCCATTTAGTTGTTGATTTTGCTATTATCATAACTATCAATACTGAACATGTATTTAACTATAGCTTCTGTCAATGATATATTTGTATCATGATGAAATCATTTACATACATCATAGAAAAAATATAGTATCTAAATATAATATTCTATAATATATTCTAATATTAATTAACATATCATAATGTAATCAAAATGACACTAGCTTTTTATTCTTTTTTTAGAAAATATTATATGTTAATATTTATTTGTATTCAATTATGAGCAATAATTAAAAAAGTATATTAACATGTCAGAGGAATGGTTCGTTTTACATTTTAAACCAAATTCACACAATCAAGCTGTCAAAAATTTAAACCACCAGGGATTTGAAACATTTTTACCCCTTCATAGTGCCACTTCACGAATAGCCTCTAGGTTTGTTTCTTCTGCTAAACCTTTATTTCCTGGTTATATGTTTGTAAAATTTGATAGAACAAAATCCGATTGGCATAAAATAAATAATACTTATGGTGTATCACGCCTTATTACTTTTAATTCTATTATTAAGCCAATCCCTACCACATTTGTGAATAATTTAATGAAGCGGTACGATTTATTAGGTAATTTATTGCCTGTAAAAGAATACAAGAAAGGAGATCAAGTAAAGGTTTTAAATGGACCATTTGCAAATTTTATTGCTACAGTTGAAGCATATGAAACTGACCAACGCATATGGGTCTTAATGGATTTAATGGGTAGAAAAACAAAGATACAAACTCCTTTAAATGACCTTGAATTATAAAATTTAAAATATTTTACTAATGTTTAATTATTAGTCTCCATAACCAATTGGGTTGAGTTTATGCCAGCGCCAAGTATCTTCACAAATCTTCTTTATATTTCTTTCTGGTTTCCAACCAATTTTTTCGAATGATTTTGATGAATTTGCCCAAAAGGTAGCAAGATCACCTTCTCTACGGGGCAGATGTTTAAATTTAATTGAAATTCCAGATGTCTCTTCAAAAATTTTTATCAACTCAAAAACAGTAGTGCCTTCCCCCCCTCCAATATTTAATATTTCAAAATTATTCAGTTTATTTTGATTTAAGGCGCATTTATGTGCCAACGCCAAGTCAACAACGTGGATATAGTCCCTTGCACCAGTTCCATCTACAGTCTCATAATCATTACCAAATACATTTAGATGCTCACGCCGTCCATCAGCCACCTGTGCAATATATGGCATTAAATTGTTAGGAATTCCAATTGGCTCTTCCCCAATTTGACCAGATTCATGAGCTCCAACAGGATTGAAATATCTGAGAATAGTTCCCCTTCTTTTTTTATCTACTTTTGTCCAATCATTAATTATGTTCTCAATTATCAGCTTAGTACGCCCATAAGGGTTTACTGGATAAGTTGGATGTTCCTCGTCATATGGTAAATATTGTGGCTCACCATAAACAGTAGCTGAAGAAGAAAAAACAATATTATTGCACCCAGCTTTAGACATAGCCATGAGCAAAGAAACAGAACCACCGACATTTACATCATAGTACATCAATGGATTTGCGACACTCTCACTAACTGCTTTCAATCCTGCAAAATGTATGACTGCTTCTGGGTTAAAGGTATTAAAAATTTTATCTAATGCATTTGTGTCACAAATATCTGCATTCATAAATTGCAACTCACAATTGGTAATACCTCGAACTCGCTCAAGTGCAGCCTCATGTCCATTGCAGAGATTATCAACAACATAGACTTCATGGCCTGCTTTTAAAAGCTCAACGCATGTATGACTGCCAATATAACCAGCACCACCTGTTACAAGAACTTTCAATTTAATTTTCCAATCTTTTTGTATATTCATATACTGATGCATTCATGAACCCATCAACAGACCCACAATCAAATCTTTTACCCTTCAGCTCAATAGCCTCTAATAAGCCATCCCGAGCATGTAAATTCAACGCATCAGTCAACTGTATTTCTCCACCAGAACCTACCGGCAAATTTCTAAGTGTATCAAATATGTCCGAGGTCAAAATATACCTGCCAATTGAAGCCAGATTAGAAGGTGCTTCATCCTGTCTTGGCTTTTCAACCATTCCTATAACTCCATGACCATCTGATGAAGGAATGATGGCACCGTACTGAGAAATATAGGCTTCATCCACCTGCATAACCGATAATTGCGAGTTACCAGTTTTTTCAAATGCACCTACAAGATCAGCGGTAACACCTGGAGCGTAATCTGTTAAAAAATCATCTGCTAATAAAACTGCAAAAGGTTCACCTGCAACTACGCGTTCAGCACAAAGAACTGCATGACCCAAGCCCAATTGTTCAGCCTGGCGAACAAAAATACATTCCACATGCGGTGGAATAATATTGCGCACCATGTCCGCTTTCTCATTTTTTCCTTTTGAGTGTAAGGCCAATTCAAGCTCTTTATTTACATCAAAATGATCTTCAATCGCACGCTTATTTCGTCCTGTAACAAATATAAGCGTATCAATTCCAGCCGCAATCGCTTCTTCAACTGCATATTGAATTAAAGGTTTATCGACAATTGGAAGTAATTCCTTTGGCATTGCTTTGGTAGCAGGTAAAAATCGTGTGCCAAACCCAGCAACTGGAAACACAGCTTTTTTAACTTTTCTATTCATTGATTGCTTTCCAATTTTTTTAACTATAATTAACCTCTAAAAAGAATATATTCCAGAAGAATTGCCGCATTGCCTCTTTTATTAAAAACTACCAATATAAATAAAAATAAGAGAATACATTATGAGCTCAAACACGCCATTTATAGCAAGATCAAAACCTGCTAATTTCAGTTGGGAAGACCCATTTATATTAGAAAATCAGCTCACTGAAGAAGAGCGCATGATACGTGATACCGCAAAAGCTTATTGCCAAGACAAACTAATATCAAGAATCATTGAAGCCAACCGCAATGAAGTGTTTCACAGAGAAATTATGAACGAAATGGGCGAACTTGGTTTGCTTGGCTCAACAATACCTGAAGAATTTGGTGGTGTTGGAGCAAATTATACATCTTATGGACTGGTTGCTCGCGAAGTAGAGCGAATTGATAGTGGGTATCGATCTGCGATGTCAGTTCAATCATCTTTAGTAATGCATCCAATTTTTGCATATGGAAATGATAACCAAAGAAATAAATATCTACCTAAATTAGCATGTGGCGAATTAGTTGGTTGCTTTGGCCTAACAGAGCCTAATCATGGCTCAGACCCAGGCGGAATGTTAACTCGAGCAAAACAAGTAGATGGCGGGTATATAATTTCAGGTGCAAAAAACTGGATTACAAATTCACCAATTGCTGATGTTTTCATAATTTGGGCAAAATCTGATGCTCATGACAATAAAATCAAAGGCTTCATTCTAGAGCGTGGCATGAATGGGCTAGAGTCCCCCAAGATTGAAGGTAAGTTTTCTCTACGCGCATCAATAACTGGCATGATTCAAATGGATGAAGTTTTTGTTCCAGAGGAAAACATTCTTCCAAATGTATCTGGCTTAGCTGGCCCATTTGGATGTTTGAATCGAGCACGCTATGGCATTGCTTGGGGCACAATGGGTGCTGCAGAATTTTGCTGGCATGCTGCAAGACAATATACAATGGACCGCAAACAATTTGGCAAACCGTTAGCTCAAACGCAGCTTATTCAGAAAAAATTAGCCGATATGCAAACTGAAATTTCTCTTGGCTTACAAGGATGTTTACGCATGGGACGTTTATTCGATGAACATAAAGTTCCTGCTGAACTAATAAGTTTAATGAAAAGAAATAATTGTGGCAAAGCGTTAGATATTGCTCGCACAGCACGTGACATGCACGGTGGAAACGGCGTTTCAGATGAATATGGTGTAATACGGCACGTTATGAACTTAGAGGCAGTAAATACATATGAGGGTACGCATGACATTCATGCATTAATACTTGGTCGTGCACAAACAGGCTTGCAAGCATTTTTCTAAGTTACCTTGTAGACTCAATAATATACCGTTTGCTCAGATCAGATACACTTGAAATATAAATATAATATTTATGCTAAATCAAATTATGTAATTAAATTCATAAAATCATGTATTTGCTTAAGATTATCTATTTATTTCCAACACTAAAGAATTGTTAACGTCGCGTTATATACAATTCTTGTCGATATATATCCTTGATTTTTATCAAGAATCATCAATAATGTCTCCACTTGGGGGAGTTACAAAATTAATTGTAATGATGAATCCATCAAAAACATGGTTAAAAATTTAAAGTTTTAACCGTATCGGGAGAATAATATGATTAAAAAATCTTTAACTAATCTAGCGATC